>Ga0209628_10000315_pt1 | contig 29223 bp, 32 predicted proteins | sample TergutCu122P4_FD_187285 | JGI IMG/M metagenome (GOLD analysis project Ga0209628, IMG submission 187285) | Cubitermes ugandensis P4 segment gut microbial communities from Kakamega Forest, Kenya - Cu122 P4 (SPAdes) (version 2) | ecosystem: Host-associated > Arthropoda: Insects > Digestive system...
CTAATTTTTATGTCCTGTTTTCCCGAAAATATCGGGATTTTTCTTTTATGTCATCCGCAATTAATTTTTATTCGATTGACAAAAGTATGAATTATTTTTGAAAAACAAAATATTTCAAACCCAAAGAAATACTTTTAAAAGTCCTGTCGGACTTTAGGCTTGTGGTAAATGACTTCCTTCTAATTCACCACCCTGAACACATTATCTCTTTCCTGTCTTACTGCGAACGATCGCAAGGGATATTTGGAAACCGACTCTTTTTCGGGCATCCCTGTTCCCCACATCGTAATATAAACCGAACCGCATTGTGGGCAACGGGCTTTCCCCATGTCGTCGGGAATGACGATAACGTTTCTATCCACTTCATACGGACAAGCCAAGTCGAAAGCAAATAAATTCAATATGCCGTTGTTACCATGTCCGTTAACGACCAGCACGCCGCCAAAGCCCAAACGGTCGGTCGATAATCGGGGTTCGGTAAATGATTTCGCCGCCAAAGCCGGTACTAAATCGCTATCGAGGTGATTTATATTTAATTCCAGATTAACGGGAAAACTGGGCACGGGAGAAATTACCGGAGAGTCGCAAGAGAGCAATAAACAAGTGATGAGAATTAGGAAGAGAGGACGCATTATTATTCTTTTATCAGTTTTTCCACTGCCGCCTGCACTCGCTCGAAGTGAAAGCCGGCGATAATTTCCTGTTTCAATGCCTCAATCTTATCGTTACACAAGTTGCCGATACTTCCCTCGTGTGTATGATGCACTTTTTTGTTTGCTTCAAATTTGCCGGATTCGATTTCCAAACCAACTTGCTTATAAGCATCGCGAAAAGGAACGCCTTTTAACACCAACTCATTCACTTTTTCTACGCTGAACATAGCCGCATATTTATCGTCTTCCAAAATATGGGGATTGATTTCTACCGATTGCATCATTCGGCAAGTCATCGAAATACAATCCGACAATTCGTAGAAAGCCGGCAAGAAAATTTCTTTGATAATCTGCAAATCGCGGAAATATCCCGAAGGTAAATTGTTAATTATCAACGTAATTTGCTGAGGAATGCTTTGAATCAGATTGTATTTGGCACGTGTCAGTTCAAATACATCGGGATTTTTTTTGTGCGGCATAATACTCGAACCCGTAGTAAACTCGGCAGGCAACCGGATGAATCCGAAGTTCTGACTACTGAATAAACAGGCATCGAAAGCCAGTTTGGAAAGCGTGGCGGCAATGCCAGCCAAAGCAAAACCTACCGTCCGTTCCATTTTTCCGCGTCCCATCTGTGCATACACTACATTGTAGTTCATCGAATCGAAACCCAACAAATCTGTTGTCATCTGCCGGTTCAGAGGAAACGACGAACCATATCCGGCAGCCGAACCCAAGGGATTACGATTGCAGATTTTATAAGCGGCTTGCAACAACTGCAAATCGTCGGTCAGACTTTCGGCATACGCGCCAAACCATAACCCAAACGACGAAGGCATGGCAATCTGCAAATGCGTGTATCCGGGCATCAACACCCCTTGGTAGCGGTTGCTTTGGGCGATAAGAATATCGATTAATTTCGAAATTTCGCTGACCAAAGTTTCAATGGCTTCGCGTGTAAACAATTTCAAATCCAGCAATACCTGATCGTTGCGCGAACGACCGCTGTGGATTTTTTTTCCGGTATCGCACAATTTCCGGGTCAACATCAATTCTATCTGCGAATGAACGTCTTCCACTCCTTCTTCGATAACGAATTGTCCTGTTTCGGCTAATCGGTAAATACTTCGGAGTTCGGTCATTAAGTCCCGTAATTCGCCGGCAGTGAGCAATCCGATGCTTTCCAGCATTACGGCGTGCGTCATCGAACCCAGCGCGTCTGCTGAGGCTAAATACAAATCCATTTCGCGGTCTTTTCCGACCGTAAACCGTTCGACCGATTGATCGACATCAATATTTTTTTGCCACAACTTCATTCTTGTAATTCATTATAGGGTATAACCGTAAGAACATCAGCAATTTTATTCATCCCTTCCTGTAAGGGTTTCGCTACCATCGACTTTAAGACAGGATTCAGATTAGCCTCAACAGTTAACTGCACCTCTGTCTCATTTTCGTTTTTCGGAATTAAACGGACAAACAGATTACCCTCGATGGGTGCATTTGCCATCGCTAACCGGATCATTTCGGGCGCATTTCTTTCGACAATAACCACTCGTAATTGTCCGATGGGTGGCACAAAAAACGAACAGGAATCCTGATCGAAAGTAAACTCTTGAACCTTGTGTTGCGGGATACGGTCTTTTACTTTCTCCAAATTCTCCATATTGGATAAGACATCATAAATCTGTTGGCGACCGTGAGGAATTATCTTAATATCGCTTGTAAAGTTTGTCATTTTGCACTCCAATTGGCAGGATCTTTTTGCCATTCCTGCAGGGTTTTTATTTCGGATTCGTCGATGTAGTTTATTTTTAATGCCTCATCGAGCACAACATCATAATTGCAAAGCGTAATTAATTTCACTTTGGCTTCCTTGAATTTTTCGACGGCGATTGGAAATCCGTAAGTAAAAATGGCTGCCATTCCCACCACCTGACATCCGGCATTACGAACGGCTTCTACTGCTTTCAGACTGCTTCCGCCTGTTGAAATCAAATCTTCGATAATCACCACTTTGGCATCCGGTTTCAAATCGCCTTCAATCAAATTCTCCAAACCGTGATCTTTGGGTGTAGAACGAATATATACAAACGGCAAGTTGAGTGCATCAGCCACCATGGCGCCTTGAGCGATGGCTCCGGTAGCCACTCCGGCAATCACTTCTACATTTTCATAATTTTCAATAATTGTCCGCGCCAATTCCAATTTAATAAAATTACGAACAGCCGGATGCGACAGGGTTTTCCGATTATCGCAATAGATAGGCGATTGCCAACCGGAAGCCCAAACGAACGGATTGAACGGTTGCAACTTGATTGCCCGTATTTGGAGTAATTTCTTTGCTAATGATTGCTCGAGTGTTTTCATCTTTTAATCAGTATTGTTTCCCCTTCATCCTTGTGAGCGTAGCGAAGCAATCCATTTTTAGACATTTTCTGGTTTGCTTCGGGCTTTGCCCTCGCAATGACGGAAAAATTATTTCAATGACAAAAGTAGTGATTTGTCATGAATTTTGCATCAAAACATAATTATTTTGGCTAAAAATTATTTTGTATTTTTTCGGTTGAAATTCAGAACCCCGGCATCATTTCTAATGATTCTAAAATTTTCCGCTTCATAATAAAACTAATTTTCAACTGCTATGCGGTTGCTGTGGTTGCCTATCATATCAACCTACAACAACAAAACCACCACCGTAATAATCAACAAATACAGATAAACCGCTCGTTTTTTGATAAATAAAAAACAAGTCAAGACAACTGCTACGGATAAAGTAATCAAATCCAAATCTCCGATATATAGATTATTGATCGAACTGTAAGAAAATTGGTCTAAGGTTTGAGTAATCGAAATAAAGAAACCCAGCACTTGATTCAACGGATAGACCAACCAAGTGGCGCCGCTAACCAAACTATGCAATAACATCGAAACAGGAATCAAATACAAAACAACCGAGACCAAGGGAAGTAAACAAAGATTGGCAAGCAGAAAAATAATTGGAAACTGATGAAAATAATACACCGAAAGCGGCAACACGCCCGTTTGCGCCGAAATAGACACACAAGTCAAATTCCAAAGATACCGCAAAGCAGGATTGCGACTTTCGTACAGTTTCATCAAATAAGGATTCAACACAATGATGAAAACGACCGCCGAAAAACTTAACTGAAATCCTATATCAAATAAGTAAAAGGGATTAAGCAATAACATAAAAAAGGCAGCCACTGCTACTGTATTCAATGTAAAGGCGCGGCGACCGAACATATCTCCGACACCCCAAATCGTTAACATGACAACTGCCCGAACAACGGAAGGCGAAAAACCGGTCAGAAAAGCAAAACCCCAGGCAATAGGAAGTAAAATTTCCTGTTGCAGCCGCCGTCCTTTCCGAGAATTACCAACTGCCTTTGACAGCAAAAAATAGCAAGCACCGAATAAAATGGCAAAATGTGTTCCGCTAATCGCCAGAATATGGGCAGCCCCGATATTCCGAAACGCCTGCATCAAATCGGCATCCATTTCACTCCGATAACCGAACATCAGCGCGGCAGCAATGGCATACGAAGACGGGTCGGGAATGATTTGCTGTAAACGGTGCAACAAAGGTCGCCGGACAGACAGGGCTTTGAGACGGACGGAAAATGCCGAATGAGAATCGGATAGTTTCGTCCACTGGTTTTTCCGGATAAATCCTGTAGCGGCAACCGACTGCTTTTTCAAATAGGGTAACACAGGCGGTTCCAATTGTCCGTAGAATATCAAACAATCGCCGGCAACAAGCGTGTGAGACAAACTGTCGACAGGTATATAAATAATCGCCTTTTTCCCTGCAACAGCAGGATGAATGATTTCTTCGGCTTTCGTGATGCGGATTTTACACATTCGGGTTTTGGGTTTGTTCGCAGGTTCGTCGGTAATTATCGCTTGATACAGGTAGTTTTGTTTAGAAATATTCCATTCCGTTTTTTTGATACTATTTTGAGTAATGAAAACCGCTGTTGCAAATAATAAACAAGCCAATCCAATTCCAAAGAGAAAGCGAAAACGGTATTGCCGGTTCAGTTTGGGGACAAACGATAAAATAAAGCATCCAACAGAAACGAACAGCAGTATGGACAAGATAAAAATTGGGACAGTCCAATACCACCGGATAACTATCCCTGCTGTAAAAAACAAAAACAAACGAAGAAAAGGTATTCGATGCAGCATAAAGTTAAAGGTCAAAGAAAAAGGTTTGGAACGCTCCGGAATTATATCTTTTTTATTAATCGAATCATTTCTAAAGGATTTTGTGCACTAAAAATTGAATCACCGGCCACAATTATATCTGCACCGGCTTCCGTCATTTGTTTACTTCGTTCAATATTCATTCCGCCGTCCACTTCGATTAGCGTGTGTAAACCGCGCTCGTCAATCATTTTTCGTAATTGTTGAACCTTTTCGTACGAACCGGAAATAAATTTTTGTCCTCCAAATCCGGGGTTTACCGACATAATTAAGGCAATATCCGCTTCAACCAAAATGTCGGTCAACAATTTGATCGGAGAGTGAGGATTCAATACAACACCTGCTTTCATTCCTGCTTCTTTGATTTGCATAAGTGTCCGATGAAGATGGGTACAGGTTTCGTAGTGTACGCTCAAACTCTGTACGCCTATATCACGGAATTGGGGAATGAACTTCTCCGGATTGACAATCATCAAATGGGCATCCAACGGTTTGACCGCTATTTTGGTTAACGCACGAATCACCGGAAACCCGATAGAGATATTCGGAACGAAAACGCCGTCCATCACATCCACATGGATCCAATCGGCCTCGCTTGCGTTAAGCATCTCGATTTCCCTTTCCAAATGCAGGAAATCGGCTGAGAGTAAAGAGGGAGCAAGAATCATGGATTAGTTCAGAATTATTCCCGACAACTGTGCGGGCAATCTCTTTTCTACATGATAAGCGCGAGCAAATTGCATAATCAGCGAGAGGGTCTCTTTTCGTGGATTTAGATACTGGAAAGCAGGATACTTTTCCATTACAGGGCAATACTGATCCGAATTTTTTGGAGTAATTTTTTGATACATAGGCAATATATATTTGTGAGATTCTATTGTTAAAACGCAATCTCTTTAAATATATTGCATCGGTATGGAATAAAACTTAATCCGTAGTCAGAATCATATTTTTTTCTTCAGCCATCCGGCGCATGTTGAGAATGGCATACCGCATTCGTCCCAACGCCGTATTGATACTGACACCCGTTATATCGGATATTTCCTTAAAACTTAAATCCTGATAATAACGCAACATCAATACTTCCCGCTGATTATCAGGAAGATAGTTGATCAGTCTTTTAACATCCGATAAGATCTGATCTTTGACGATTTGATCTTCGATCGTTCCGTCGGCTAACTTGGAATTGTTTAGCAAATCAACCTCGCAGTCGTCGTTAGAAATCGTTTGCTCATTCTTTTCTTGACGGTAATTGTCGATAATCAGATTGTGAGCGATCCGATTGATCCATGCACGGAACTTTCCGTTTTCGGTGTAACGTCCCTGTTTGATGGTTACAATCGCCTTCATAAACGTTTCCTGAAAAATGTCTTCCGCCATTTCCCGGCTACGTACAACAAAATAAATGTAGGAATAAACAGAACCCTTGTGTCTGTTCAAAAGAACATCAAAAGCCGCATTATTACCTTCTGCATAAGCCATGACCAACTCTTCATCGGTCATTTGTTTTAAATACGCCATCTCTGTATCAATGTAAGTTTAAGCGTAGAAGTATATGCAATAGGCAATCGACTTTTAAAAATTAGACTAAAAAATTGTATTCGCTCCGCAAAGGAAAGAAATATTTATGGGTTTTGCAAATTTTTGATAAAAAATTTATGCATTTTGAATCTTTAATTTCGTTATATTGTTTGTCTGCATATCTTTTATTACCTTTGCCGTCGAAATACGCTATTGGGAAAAATAAGTATCAGAAGGTCACAACAGACTACAAAATAACAAAAATATTTTTTATTACAATTTACAATTTTTATGGACAAAAAAAGAGTTTATCAATTCGGTAATGGAAAAGCCGAAGGCAAAGCGGACATGAAAAACCTCTTGGGAGGTAAAGGAGCTAATCTTGCCGAAATGAATTTAATCGGCGTACCTGTTCCTCCCGGATTTACGATTACAACAGAAGTTTGTACGGAATACAATCAATTGGGTAAAGAAACGGTCATTGATTTGATTCGTCCGGAAGTAGAAGCCGCCATTCGGCAAATAGAAATGGCTACCGGCACCGGTTTTGGCGATAAAAATAATCCCTGTTTGGTATCGGTTCGTTCCGGCGCCCGCGTTTCCATGCCGGGAATGATGGATACTGTCCTAAATTTAGGTTTGAACGATGAAGCCGTAGAAGGTATTGCAAAAAAATCGGGAAATGAACGTTTTGCTTGGGACTCTTACCGTCGTTTTGTACAAATGTATGGTGATGTGGTATTGGGCATGAAGCCTGAATCCAAGTTGGAGATCGACCCGTTTGAAGCCATCATGGAAGAAGTGAAAGAAGCGCGCGGCGTAGAATTGGATACGGATTTGACGGTAAACGATTTGAAAGAATTGGTACGCAAATTCAAATCTGCCGTTAAGAAACAAACCGGAAAAGATTTTCCCGATTCACCGTGGGAACAACTCTGGGGTGCTGTGTGTGCAGTGTTCGACAGTTGGATGAACGAACGCGCCATCGTTTACCGCCAAATGTACCGCATCCCCGAAGAATGGGGAACCGCTGTCAATGTACAGGCAATGGTGTATGGAAATATGGGACAAACTTCGGCAACCGGAGTAGCATTTACCCGCGATGCCGCTACCGGCGAAGATATTTTCAACGGCGAATATTTGATTAATGCACAAGGCGAAGATGTGGTGGCAGGGATTCGTACTCCACAACAAATTACCATCGAAGGCTCTAAACGCTGGGCAATTCAACAGGGTATTTCCGAAGAAGAACGAAAAACTAAATTCCCGTCGCTGGAAGAAGCAATGCCCGAATGTGCGAAAGATCTCATTGTTACTCAACAAAAATTGGAAGACTATTTCAAAGATATGCAAGACATCGAATTTACAATTCAAGACGGTAAATTGTGGTTATTGCAAACTCGTAACGGTAAGCGTACCGGCGCCGCTATGGTTCGTATTGCCATCGAAATGTTAAAACAGGGCATCATCGACGAAAAACAGGCTTTGTTGCGTCAAGATCCTGAAAAATTAGACGAATTACTTCACCCTGTATTCAAAAAAGAGGCTTTGGCGGCTGCCAAATACATTACGAAAGGCTTGCCCGCTTCCCCCGGTGCCGCTACCGGTAGAGTGGTATTCCATGCCGATGATGCCGAAGAATGGGTAAATCGGGGCGAAAAAGTAGTTCTTTGTCGCATCGAAACTTCTCCGGAAGATTTGCGTGGTATGGCTGTAGCTCAAGGAATTATGACTGCCCGCGGTGGAATGACTTCCCATGCGGCTGTGGTTGCCCGTGGTATGGGAAAATGTTGCGTATCGGCTGCCAACAATGTACAGATTGATTATAAAGCCAAAACAATGATTATCGGCGACAAACTGATGAAAGAAGGCGACTGGATTTCGTTGAATGGTTCGACCGGTTTGGTTTATGCAGGAAAAATCGAAACGCAGGAAGCTGAACTCAGCGGCGATTTTAGCGAATTAATGGATTTGACCGATAAATACGCACGATTGAAAGTACGCACCAACGCTGATACTCCAAAAGACTCCATAGTTGCCCGTAATTTCGGTGCACAAGGTATTGGGCTTTGCCGAACGGAGCACATGTTTTTTGAAGGCGATAAAATCACTGCCATGCGCGAAATGATTTTGGCAAAAAGCGAAGCCGGACGCCGTGCTGCCTTGTCTAAATTATTACCTGTTCAACGCGCCGACTTTTACGGAATTTTTGAAGCCATGCAAGGTCTTCCCGTAACCGTTCGTCTTTTGGATCCGCCTTTGCACGAATTTGTTCCTCACGATGAGAAAGGGCAAAAGGATATGGCAAAGGTGATGAGCCTTCCGTACGAAGAAATTCACAGTCGCGTAGAGGGATTGCTGGAACAAAACCCGATGTTGGGACTTCGTGGTTGCCGGTTGGGAAACTTGTATCCCGAAATTACCGAAATGCAAACCCGCGCCATTATAGAAGCCGCTTTAGATTTGAAAGCCAAAGGAGTAGAAGTCTATCCGGAAATTATGGTTCCGCTTACCAGTAACTTGCACGAATTTGAACCACAAAAGAAAATAATCGACGATACCGCCCAATTGGTATTTACCGAACGAAAAGCAAGCATTGATTACAAAGTCGGTACAATGATTGAGATTCCGCGCGCTGCCCTGACTGCCCACCGCATTGCTACAGCTGCCGAATTTTTCTCATTCGGAACCAACGATTTAACCCAGATGACTTTCGGTTTCAGCCGTGACGACGTAGCCAAATTCTTACCGATGTACTTAGACAAAGGTATCCTGAAAGAAGATCCGTTTGCCGTATTAGACCAAAAAGGCGTAGGTCAATTGGTTGAAATGGCTACCGAACGCGGTCGGCAAGCACGTCCGGGTTTGAAATGCGGTATTTGCGGCGAACACGGCGGCGAACCTTCGTCGGTTAAATTCTGCCACAGAGTCGGATTGGATTATGTCAGTTGTTCACCGTTCCGTGTACCTATCGCCCGATTGGCGGCGGCTCAAGCAGCAATTGAGTAAAGTTTTTGAGGGGCTGTTTTGAAAAAGGCAGCCTCTTTTATAAATTATGTAATTTGCACTTTAATTTTACAACTACGATGTCGTTCGGAGAAAACAACGCAAGCGAAGAAAATAAAAAAAGCCTCAATTTCATTGAAGCAATTGTGGAAAAAGATTTGGCGGAGGGGAAAAATGGTCGGAGGATTCAGACCCGTTTTCCGCCGGAACCCAATGGATACCTGCATATTGGTCATGCCAAAGCCATTTGTATGGATTTTGGAATTGCCGAAAAATATGGAGGAATATGCAATCTCCGTTTCGACGATACCAACCCCACGAAAGAAGATGTGGAATATGTTGATTCCATTATGGAAGATATTCGCTGGCTGGGTTTTGAATGGAAGAATGTATATTATGCTTCCGATTATTTTCCGCAACTTTGGGACTTCGCCGTTCAATTAATCGAAGCGGGAAAAGCCTATATCGACGAACAATCTTCCGAAGAAATTGCGCAACAAAAAGGAACGCCTACAGGGTCGGGTATCAATTCTCCTTATCGCGATCGACCCATTGAAGAAAATCTTTCGTTATTTAAGAAAATGAATGCCGGCGAAATACCGGAAGGCAAGATGGTGTTACGGGCAAAAATAGATATGGCTAACCCGAACATGCACTTTCGCGATCCGATTATTTACAGAGTAGTACATTCTCCGCATCACCGGACGGGAACTACCTGGAAAGCCTATCCGATGTATGATTTCGCTCACGGACAAAGCGATTATTTTGAGCGGGTAACCCATTCGATTTGTACATTGGAATTTGTAGTGCATCGTCCGCTTTACGATTGGTTAATTGATGAACTCAAAACGTTTCATCTCGAAGACGGCGATTATCGTCCGCAACAATATGAATTTAACCGTTTGAATCTTACCTATACGATGATGAGCAAGCGCAAACTTCTTCAGTTAGTACAGGATGGATTGGTAACCGGCTGGGACGATCCGCGCATGCCAACTCTCTCCGGTTTGCGGCGCAGAGGTTATACGCCTAAGTCGATCCGAAATTTTGTGGACAAAATTGGTTACACCAAATTTGAAGCACTGAATGATGTGGCACTGCTGGAACACGCTGTTCGAGAAGATTTGAATAGGCATGCTAAACGGGTTTCGGCAGTTGTTGATCCGGTCAAACTGATTATTACCAACTATCCCGAAGGTCGAATAGAAATGATGGAGGCCGTTAACAATCCGGAAGATGAAACGATGGGCAGCCACGAAATCGCTTTCAGTCGCGAACTGTATATCGAACGGGAAGATTTTATGGAAGAGGCTTCGAAAAAGTTTTTCCGTATGACACCCGGGCAGGAAGTTCGCCTGAAAAACGCATACATCGTAAAATGTACCGGTTGCAAGAAAGATGCCGATGGGAATATAGAGGAGATTTATGCCGAATACGACCCGCAAACACGAAGTGGATTGTCGGAAAGCAGTCGGAAAGTGAAAGGCACTTTGCATTGGGTTTCGGTGGAACACAGTGTTCCGGCGGAAGTGCGCTTATACGATCGGCTTTTCAGTGTGGAAAATCCGGCAGAAGAAAAAGACAGAGATTTCCGCGAATTGTTAAATCCTGATTCGCTGATTATTAAAACCGATGTCCGGGTAGAGAAGGAATTGTTGAAGGCAAAACCTTTGGAACATTTTCAATTTCAACGTATTGGATATTTCAATGTAGATCCCGACAGTACGGAATCTCATTTGGTTTTCAATCGTACCGTCTCTTTGAAAGATTCAAAAAACAAGTAACCCCCCAGCCCCCTAAAGAGGGAGTATGACAAAAGTTCCCTTTATGGGGATATAGGGGGTAAATAAAATAATGCAATGTTAGATTTCGGAGATTTTAATTTCGAAGATTTTGAGGACGATAATTCCTTTGATGGACCGTATCCCGACTATTTTTCCGAATGGGACGAAGCCTTGTCGGGAAATCAGAACATTCGCTTTTTGGATGTGGACGAGTTGAGCGATATAATCGAAATCTATCTCTACGAAAGAGAACTCGAAAAAGCCAAACAAACCATCGGGTACGCTTTAAAATTTCATCCGAGCGATGAAGATTTGATTTACGACATTCTTTTTTTATTGAACGAAGCCGAATTGTGGAATGATTTATTGGTCTTGTCGGAGCAATATCAAAACTTATCGGAATCTTGGGTAGATGGACATAAAATAGCGGCACTTTTACATTTGGGGATGGAGGAGGACGCTTTCGTCTTTTTCCGGAAGGTCAAACAAATTTATGAAAAAGATAACGAGCAATTATCCATTCTCTACCAAGTGATGGTACAATCGTTGATGGAAGTTGACTTGCTTGATGCCGCCCTCAATGTTGTTCAAGAAGCGATCGACCTTTTGGGTGCCAGCATAGAATTTTATTGGCTGCAATTGCAGATATATCTTTTGTCGGGAGCAAAAAAACAGGCTTCAGGCGTCGCCAATCAGATCGAACAAATCAACCCGTTGAACGAAGAAACTTGGCACCGTTTGGGAAGCGTGTATCTCGAATTAGAAGAATGGGAAAAAGCCATTGAGGCTTTTGAATTTGCCGAATCGTTGGGATATAAAATACCAAGCAACTACTTAGGCTTGATTACCGCCTACGAAAAGAACGGAAACTTACTAAGGGCTTTGGAAAAAGCGCAAGATTGTGTACTTTTGTGTCCGAATAATTACATGATGTATATTTTGGCGGCAAACATTTGTTCCGAGTTGAACTTATTGAAAGAGGCGCTGGATTACATCGATGAGGCTCTAGGCATTGAACCGGATTTGGATTATTTATATTTGTATAAAAGTCAGTTTTTGACTCACTTGGGAGAAAAAACAAAAGCGGCGCGTGCGTTGGAAGAAGGAATTCGGCTAACAAAAGACAAACAGGGAGAATTGAAGAAAGAATTGCAAAAATTACATAACAAGAATTAATAGAATAATATGGCAAAAATAAAAGGAGTGGTAGTGGTAGATACAGGACGTTGCAAAGGTTGCGATCTTTGCGTGGTAGCCTGTCCGACAGATGTGTTGGCTTTAGGAAAACAAGTCAATGCCAAAGGATATAATTATGTACAAGTGATATTGCCCGATGAGTGTATCGGTTGCGCAAATTGCGGATATGTTTGTCCCGATGGATGTCTTACTGTTTACAAGAAAAAAATTGAAGTATAAATATGGCAACTGACGTAAAATTATTAAAAGGCAATGAAGCCATCGCACACGCGGCAATCCGTTATGGTGTAGATGGTTATTTCGGTTACCCGATTACGCCTCAATCGGAGATCATGGAAACCCTGATGGAAGAAAAACCTTGGGAAACAACCGGTATGGTCGTACTGCAAGCCGAAAGCGAAATAGCAGCCATCAACATGGTATATGGCGGCGCTTCCTGTGGAAAACGGGTGATGACTTCGTCGTCCAGCCCGGGCATCAGTCTGAAACAGGAAGGAATTTCTTATATGGCTGGCGCCGAACTGCCCGGCTTGATTGTCAACGTTATGCGAGGCGGCCCCGGTTTGGGAACTATCCAGCCCAGTCAGGCGGATTACTTTCAAGCGGTTAAAGGAGGTGGTCACGGCGACTACAAAGTAATTACCTTAGCTCCGGCTTCTGTGCAGGAGATGGCCGATTTTGTAGGTTTGGGTATGGATTTAGCGTTTAAGTATCGAATTACCTCTGTGATTTTGGCAGACGGTGTTATCGGACAGATGATGGAAAAAGTAGTTTTGCCTGAACAGCGTCCTCGTCGTACGGAAGAAGAAATCCGTAAAGAACAGCCTTGGGCAACCTTAGGCAGACCGGCTAATCAATCACCCAACATAATCACCTCTTTGGATTTGGAATCTGCGGCGATGGAAGAAAGAAACCTCCGGTTTCAGAAAAAATACAGAGAGATCGAAGAAAAAGAGGTGCGGTACGAGGAAATTGGCTGTGCCGATGCCGATTATTTAGTTGTTGCCTTTGGATCTGCCGCCCGTGTTGCTCAAAAAGTAGTGGATTTGGCACGGAAAGAAGGAATAAAAGTAGGACTGTTTCGTCCGATCACATTGTGGCCCTTCCCGACAAAAGAACTAAATGCCTATGCAAATAAAGTCAAAGGTGTTTTGACGGTCGAACTGAATGCCGGACAAATGGTGGAAGACGTTAAATTAGCCGTAGAATGCAAGGTTCCGGTCGAATATTATGGTAGATTGGGCGGTAGCGTACCAACACCGCAAGAAGTGTTGAAGGTGTTGCAAACAAAGTTGAAAATTGAATTGAATTGAAAATCGACGAAGTCAAAATCGACGTAAGTCAAAGTTGAAAACAAATATCGGTAGCCCGATGCTTTGGCGTCGGAAATAATAAAAATAAAAAATGAATACACAGGAAATCATACAACCCGAAAATCTGGTTTATCAAAAACCTCGTTTGATGAATAAAACGCCCATGCACTACTGCCCCGGATGCAGTCATGGTGTAGTTCATAAATTAGTGGCGGAAGTGATCGACGAAATGGGCTTGGCAGAAAAAACCATTGGTATTGCACCGGTAGGCTGTGCCGTATTTGCCTATAATTATTTGGATATCGACTGGATAGAAGCGGCTCACGGACGAGCGCCGGCTGTTGCCACAGCCATCAAACGTTTGAGTCCCGATAAAATGGTCTTTACCTATCAGGGAGATGGCGATTTGGCAGCCATCGGTACAGCCGAAACAATTCACGCCTGCAATCGCGGCGAAAACATTGTGATTGTTTTCATCAATAATGCTATCTACGGTATGACGGGGGGGCAAATGGCACCTACTACTTTGGAAGGAATGCCAACCGCTACCTGCCCCTACGGTCGCAATGTTGAACTGAACGGTTATCCGCTGAAAATAAGCGATTTATTGGCACAATTGGAAGGTACTTGCCTGATTACCCGCGAAACAACTCACACGGCAACCGCTATTAAAAAAGCGAAAAAGATGCTCCGAAAAGCCTTCGAAAACGCCATGAATGGAAAAGGAACATCGGTTGTAGAATTTGTATCAACCTGTTCTTCCGGTTGGAAAAAAACACCCGAACAGTCGAACCAGTGGATGGTCGAAAATATGTTGCCCATGTATCCCTTGGGTATTCTAAAAGAAAAACAGTAAGTAAATTATAATTATGCAGTACGAACTAATTATCGCCGGATTCGGCGGACAAGGCGTCCTGAGTATGGGTAAAATATTAGCCTATTCCGGATTGATAGAAGAAAAAGAAATTACGTGGTATCCGTCTTACGGTCCCGAACAACGAGGCGGAACCGCTAATGTAACGGTCATTCTGAGCGATGAGCGTATCTCATCGCCCATATTGAACGAATATGACATTGTTGTTGTGTTGAATCAACCGTCGATGGACAAATTTGAAAAGACAGTCAAAAAGGGTGGAATTCTTATTTACGACACGTATGGTATTAGCTCTAAACCTACTCGTAAAGACATCCGAATATTCGAAATTGATGCCATGGATACAGCCAACCGTGAAGGAAGTACAAAAGTTTTCAATATGATGGTATTGGGCGGAATATTGAAATTGGCGCCGATGGTTAAGATAGAAAGCGTGATGGCAGGATTGAAAAAATCACTTCCCGAACGGCATCACAAACTCTTACCGATGAATGAGCAAGCCATCATGAGAGGAATGGAGTTAATCAAAGAAGTGTAAAATGGCAAGTAGTAAGTGCATACTGCCGTTTGTTTTCGTTTTATTTTTTCCATTCGTCATCTATTCTCAGGAAACATTAGAAACGGATTCGTTGTACTTACCTTCCGCCGATTCGATTCGCACACCTGCTTTAATTTCTGATACAACAATCGGCGACGGAGACTTTGATAGTTTTGAGGCGCCGGTTTTGGCTATCGACACAACAAAAAAAATCAATTATTGGCGTATTACCCGACCGATAGGAGAAATTGTCCCTGCCTGTCCTGATACTTTTCTGACCGATTATTTCAATCGAACCAATGCAGAAGGGCAGAGCGTATTTGCGGCCTATCTGGGAAATTTGGGATTGCCTATGGAATCGCGCGTTTTTTTTGAACGCGCCGACCGTTCGCAATTTATGTTTAACGACCCTTTTTATGCCTATATAAAATCGCCCGAAACATTCAATTTCATTAACACCAAAGTGCCTCATTCCAATGTGGCTTACCAGCGGGCAGGAAGTCGTATCGTTATGGAAGAACGATTTCAGGCTTTGTTGACGACCAATTTTGGCAGGAAGTTGAATGTAGGCGTAGATATGGATTATTTGTATGCCCGCGGATATTATCAGTCGCAATCGGCTAAACACCTCGAATGGGTGTTTTTCGGAAATTACCTTTCCGATCGCCATCGAGTGCATTTGTTTATCAATCCGGGTAATCGGACAAACGCCGAAAATGGAGGAATTGTCAATCCATCAGACATTACCCATCCAATTGGCATGGGAGCCAATTTTACCACCCGTGACATACAAACCCGTTTGGGCTTCGGTGGACGAAACTCGGTGTGGAACCGGATACAGGGCAATCAGGTCTATCTGAATTATCGGTATAATTTGGGATTTGAACGAAAAACCGGCTTCACGGATGAAGAAGGTGATACCATCAAACAATTTATTCCGGTGTCGAGTATTATTTATACCTTTGATTACAGAGATAATGAAAAGAAATTTTATACCACCGATTCAACCTCTGTAGCCAAATATTACGCCGACAATTTTGCAAAATTACCTTCTCATATAAAGGATTATTTTAATGATGTGAGAGGCGTTCGGGATTCTACCTCGTGGCGGTCGATGAGCCATACTTTTGCTTTATCGATGCGGGAAGGTTTCAGTAAATGGGTAAAATTCGATTTGACCGCTTTTCTAACCTATGATATACGTTCGTTTGCGATGATGACGACTAATGATGCTATGATGCAAGATACTACACGACATGCTATGTACATAGGCGGCGAATTGGCCAAGCGAACCGGAAAGTTTTTTCGATACCACGCACAGGGAAGTGTCGGACTTTTGGGTGAAAACTTGGGCGACTTAAATCTTTCGGGAACCATCGAGACCCGAATCCCGTTTTTAGGTGATATCGCTTCGATACAAGCGAATGTCTGTTTCAAAAACCTGACACCCACTTGGTACGAAAAGCATTACCGAAGCCGTTATTTTTGGTGGGATAAAGAATTTGATAAAGTGAAAAAATTACACATAGGCGGAACGATTGATATTCCGCATACGCAAACCCGTTTGAATGTAGGTGTTGAAAATGTAAGCAATTACATCTACTTTAATAAAGACGGAGAACCCGATCAGGAAACAGACAATATTCAAGTAATAGCGGTTCGTCTCGATCAGAATTTCAAGTGGAAAGCCCTGCATTGGGACAATCAAATCGTGTATCAAAAATCCTCAAAACCGAACATAATTCCTTTGCCTGATTTGGCTGCCTACTCGAGTTTATATATTCAATTTCTGTGGGGCGCGATGACCATGCAATTGGGCGTTAATTGCCATTATTGGACAAAATATTACGCTCCCACTTATGAACCTGCCACACAGCAATTCAAGTTGCAAGACATGCAAAAGACGGAAAACTATTCTCCGGTAGAAGTAGGGAACTATCCCTTAATGAGTGCATTTGTCAATTGCCATCTCAAACAGACACGATTCTTTATACAGTATTACAATATGGGAGCCATGTTTATTTCCCCGCCGAATTATTTTTCTTTGCCGTATTATCCCGTCAACCCCACCATAATAAAATTGGGATTGTCGGTCGATTTTATTAATTGATTATTTGAGAAAGAGGTTTTTACCTTTGTTTACGAAATTTTAAAAGATTTGTATATGATGTAGAACATGGATGAGAGCTAACTCTCGCATTTTTAGGATAGATCGAATAGCGTTTTGCTATTAATTCTTGTGTCCAGATTTCCACAATCCGACCCTGTTGTTAGGGTCACTCATCTCAAGAATAAGTTAGCATACGCCGCGGTTGCGGCGTGGGATGAACTTATCTGAGATGATGGTTGTGGAAGACCTTGGGCACGAGATAAGATTCATTCCACGTTTTTTATTCCACAAATTAATCATAATGAATGAAGATATACATATTGGTAACCTAATCAAAGAAACATTACACAATCATGGGCGATCTATCGGATGGTTGGCCAAACAAATTTCGTGCGATCGCAGTAATTTCTACCGGATATTACAGAAACAAAGCATAGATACGCAACTGCTTTTCAGAATATCGCGTATTATGCAACACGACTTCTTTGTATATTATTCCAAAGTGGTGTAAAAATTACCACAAATCGTCGTCATTCCTGCGACAAAAAAAATTGTATTTACTTCTGACTACCTCTAACTTAGAGGCAAAAATAAATGACTGTTTTTCAATGTTATGAGAAGAGATATTTTCTATAATATTTGGCTATATGTATTGTTACTTTGCGGATGTTCTGACTATTCATCGGAAGTGCAATATGCTCTAAAGTCCGCTGGCAGCAATCGTCCAGAATTGGAAAAAGTGTTGCATCACTATTCTTCCCATCCAAAAGATAGCCTGAAATATAAAGCCGCCATATTTTTAATCAAGAACATGCCGGGGCATTATTCCTTTGAAGAACCAAACGAATTAACCCGTTATTACGATGAGATTGATTCGGTTTATGCCACATATAAAACTCGTCCGTATAATAACGAACTTGTAAAAATATACGAAGGCATAGCTCGTAAATATGATTTGAGCCAACTAAAACCGATTCCGGATGCACAATACGTAACGGCCGATTTTCTCATTGATAATATCGACCGTGCTTTCGATGTTTGGGAAAACGGGAGTTGGGCTACTCATATCGGTTTTGATGATTTTTGCGAATACATCCTTCCTTACAAATGCGAAGATGGTCAAACGCTGGATAATTGGCGAGAATATTCCAAAGGAGTATATAGCAAAGGATTAGATGTCCTGCATTATTGTGCGCTCTACCGGAACCTGGCTTTCAAAGCCTGCGAAGTTATGAATCTTGAGATAAAGGACAGGTTAGAACCAAACGTTAACATTCAAAACAGTACATATCCAGTGAAACGAATGCGTAGTGCTGTTCATAAACCATTTGGTACATGCGACGAATATGGATTTATCGCCACATCGGTGTTTCGAGCAGAAGGAATACCGGTTGCCACAGATTATACGCCCCAGTGGCCATTTCGCAGCATGGATCATTCATGGAATGTGCTCTTGGATAATTTTGGTAAAAATGTAATTTTTGTTGGTTGCAATTCCCGCCTGGGACTGCCGCACAAGGAAGACCACCCAATGGTAAAAGTTTTCAGAAGGAGTTATGCCGTCAACCGAGATATCGAACAAATTTATCGTGACGAAAAACATGTTCCTCCGGTGTTTGGATCTGTTTATGTGAAAGATGTTACCGATGAATACATGCGGACTTTCAATGTAAGCATTACAATTAAAAACAAGACTAAAAATAGATATGCATACCTGGCCGTTTTCGATAATAAAAAGTGGGTGCCCATTCATTTCAGTAAAGTACACGGCAATAAAGTAACGTTTGAGAATATAGGCGGTAATGCGACTTATCTGCCGGTATGTTACGACCAAAATGGAGTAATCCCGATTGCAAACCCATTTATTTTGACCTCTAAGGGTGAAAAAAAAGAATTAATCCCCGATTTGCACCAATTGCAAGAGATGACGCTCTATCGAAAATACCCGTTATTTTCCAATATATTTTATTTTTACAAAAGAGTAATCGGGGCAAAAATTCAGGCATCTAATTATCCCGATTTTAGAGATTCTATTACCTTGCATACCATACAACCGGCAGAAATTCAAACCGGAGAAATTGATTTTCGGGGTCAAGATCATGATTACCGCTATTGGCGTTACTGTTCGCCCGATGATTCGTATTGCTCCATTGCCGAATTGTATTTCTTTGAAAAAGATAGTCCGAAACCGATTTATGGTAAAATTATCGGGACCGATGGCTCTTTTATGAATCAGGGAAGAGTAAAGGAATTGGTGTTTGACAAGGATATTTTTACCTACTATACAGCAGTAGAACCCAATGGCAGTTGGGTGGGAATGGATTTCGGGAAGCCCGTAAATATTGAAAAAATAGCTTATGTTTACAGAGGTGATGGAAATACAATTGTTATTGGGAACGAATACGAATTGATGTATTGGAATAATAGCAAGTGGCATCCTTTAGGAAGTCAAACCGCTAAAACGATCCGTCTTGTTTATGAAAATTGCCCGACCGGTGCATTATTTTTATTACATAATCGTACAACAGGGATAGAGGAGCGTATTTTTACATACGAGCAGGGAGAGCAAATATGGTGGTGAAACGCATTGTAAAAAATACCATTCAATGGAGCCTCATTTTTCTGACAGCTATTATTTTAGCCATCTGTATGCGCGTTTTCCTCTTTGTTGCCTATTCTGTCTCTACCTCCTCTATGGAACCGGCAATCATTGCCGGCGATAAAGTGCTGGTTAACAAATTAATTCCCGGTCCTCGCATTATTCGGAACTTTTTCTCACTACACAAAGGTGAAAAACCGGATGTAAAACGTCTTAAAGGTTACCGTAAAATCCGGCGCAACGATGTCCTGATTTTCAATTTCCCCTATTCCAAATGGGGACGGTTGCAGATGGATATGAATGTGTTTTATGCCAAACGTTGCGTAGCTGTACCGGGTGATACGTTTTGGATAGAAAACGGAATCTATAAAGTCAAACACAGTATGGAAGTCTTGGGTAATCGCGACGAACAGGAACAACTGGCTGCAAAAGACAGCAACGAATTGGCACCCATCGTATATAACTGTTTTCCTCATAATAAACACTTTGGCTGGACAATGAAAAAATTTGGGCCTTTATACCTTCCACGTAAAAACGAGGCCATACAAATCGACACTATGAATGTGCTTTTGTATAAATGGTTAATTACTTATGAAACAGACAGGAAAATCGCGATTCGTAATGGAAACGTCTATTTAAGCGACAGTTTGATAACAAACTATACATTTCAACAAAACTATTACTTTATGGCGGGCGATTATGTTCTCGACTCCCAAGATTCCCGCTACTGGGGTTTGCTCCCCGAAGATCACATTGTAGGTAAAGTAGCTTTTATCTGGAATCCCAAAGATAAACAAGCAGGAAAAATACGATGGAAACGATTCTTAAAAGCAGTCAAATAAAAATCGGAATACAATTAGATATCAATATTTTTTGTAGTTTTGCAGGCGATACTGTTTTTTCGTATTGATTGAAGGAAAAACAAGATATTTTTGGATCCATAATTCATTGAAAATGTATAAAATAAGTAAAAAGTTTTCGTTCTCTGCATCGCATGTGTTGAATCAGTTAGATAAGAATCATCCCTGTGCGCGGATACATGGGCATAATTATACAGTGAACTTTCATCTGAAATCAGAAGCATTGGATGCTTTCGGTTTTGTGAGGGATTATAAATCCTTGCAAGGGATAAAACAATACATCGAAAGTGCTTTGGATCACCATCATTTGAACGATGTGCTACCGGATCATCCGACTTCGGAAAATCTCGCACGATTTCTGTATCTTCGTTTCAAACCCGAAATCCCTGAACTGTATGCGGTGGAAATAAGCGAAACTCCTCATACATCCTGTATTTATGAGCCTTAATGTTGTCGAAATATTTTATTCTCTGCAAGGAGAGGGCGCACGTCAGGGCGAAGCCTCTATTTTTGTTCGTTTAAGCGGATGCAATTTGAAATGTGATTATTGCGATACCGATTACGACAAGGGAAAAGAGATGAGCCTCGAAGGAATCCTGTCCGCTATCAGGCAATATCCTTGCAAATGGATCGTTTGGACAGGCGGAGAGCCGACCTTGCAACTGACCGGCGAAGTCTTGCTGTTTTTCAAACAACAGGGTTATTTGCAAGCCATCGAAAGTAACGGACACCACAAGTTGTCGAATTTATTGGATTATACTGTTGTCAGTCCAAAAGGTGTTGACCCAGCGTATGCAAAAAAAATCAATCCCAAAGTAGATGAGGTGCGCTTGCCGGTAACGGAAAACGTGGAAATCCCACCGATTGAGTCGTTACCGATTGCCAACTGTTATTTTCTCAGTCCGATTTTTACAGCCGACTCCTGTTTCCCGCACGCCAATGCGCAATATTGTGTGAAATATATTAAAGAACATCCCGAATGGCGATTGAGTGTTCAGATGCATAAACTGATAGGAATTCCCTGATGGAAATAATTTGATGTGCAAATGTTAACAAACTTCACTATTTAGAGTTTTTTAAGAAATATATCTTTTGCATTTTCGGAATAATCGTTTACCTTTGCCCAATCATCTAATTAATTTATAAAAAATATGAAAAAGATTTTATTACCCTTGTTTATGGCTGTTGTTTTCACGGTGGCCGTTAGTGCTCAGGATGCGAAGAAAGATTGTCCTCAGGCTGCTAAAAAAGAATGTTGTGCAAAAGGCAAAAAGGAAGGTTGCACGAAAGACAAAAAAGAAGGCTGTTGCAAGAAAGACGCGAAGAAAGAAGGTGCATCAAAAAAATCTTGCGAGGAAAAAAAATAATCGGAGAAACATTTTTAAAACGAGGCTGCCTGCTTTGAAAGACAGCCTCGTTTTGTGTTTTTATAAAGCCCCGATTTCTTTCAAAACATCGTTCGTTGCGCGAACGGCATTCGCACTCTTTTCAAACAAGGCTTTTTCTTCGTCGTTCAAATGAAGGTCGATGATGGCTTCTACACCATTACGACCAATAATTGTCGGAACACCGATACAAATGTCGTTTTGCCCGTATTCGCCTTCCAAAGAAACGCACGAAGGAATCATACGGCAGTAGTTGTTGATAATCGAAGCAGCCACGTATGCTGCTGCTGCACCCGGAGCATACCAGGCGGAAGTTCCCAACAAACCGGTCAAAGTGGCTCCACCCACCATCGTATCGGCTACCGCTTTGTCTAATACGGCAGCATCTAACAGGGAAGAAACAGGAGTGCCGTTGTATGTTGCCAAACGTTTCAACGGAATCATGGTTGTATCTCCGTGGCCACCAATAACTATTCCTTCAATCTCAGCCGGATTTGCTTTTAAGGTTTGACTCAGGTAATATTTGAAACGAGCACTGTCTAATGCGCCTCCCATACCGATAACTCTGTTTTTAGGTAATCCGGTTTTTTTCAATGTCAGATACGTCATCGTATCCATCGGATTAGAAACAATGATAAATACAGCGTCCGGCGATTGAGGCAAACATTGAGAAACAACGCTACTTACAATCTCGGCGTTAGTGCCGATCAATTCTTCGCGGGTCATCCCCGGTTTACGCGGAATACCGGAAGTAATTATTATTACGTCCGAATCTGCAGTTGCGGCATAGTCGTTCGTTACGCCGACAATCCTGGTTTCAAAACCCAGCGTTTGAACCGTTTGCAACATATCGATGGCTTTCCCTTCAGCCACCCCTTGCTTTACATCGAGCATTACTACCGTATCAGCTATTTTGCTGAACGCCAAAACATTAGCACAGGTTGCTCCTACATTTCCTGCGCCTACTACCGTTACTTTTGCCATAATTAGAAATATTAAAGATGTATCTTTTGAAAATCAGGACACAAAGTTACATCTTTATTTTGAGATTATAAAGCATAGCGAACATAACTTTTTCTTTGTAAAAGAAATACTTTTTACTAATTTTGTACCATGACTATAACAATTTATGCGGCTTCGAGCCCTCATGTATCGCCTGTTTATATACAGGCTGCCAAAGATTTGGGTCGGCTGATTGCCCAAAAAGGGATTAATTGTATCAACGGCGCAGGAAAAACAGGATTGATGGCGCAGGTAACAGACAGTGTTCTGGAAAATGGTGGTCGGGTAATCGGAATTATTCCTCAATTCATGGTCGATAACGGATGGGGACATCCTTCGCTGACCGAATGTGTTGTAACTCCCGATATGCACACGCGCAAACAATTGATGGCACAGCGGTCGGATGCATGTATTGCACTCCCCGGAGGCATCGGAACATTAGAAGAATTACTCGAAATTATTACATGGAAACAGTTGGGATTGTATTCCAAGCCGGTGATAATTCTTAACACGAACAACTACTTCGACGATTTACTGCGAATGTTGACAAAAATACGACAGGAACATTTTACATATCATTCCCTTGCGTCTCTTTGGACGGTGGCGGAAACACCGGAAGAAGCGCTAAAACAGACCGGTTTATGACAGAAGAACTTCTTTCGGAATTGCCACAAGCGCAAAATACATTTTTTATTCTGTTTTTGCTGTGTTTCATCGCCAATATGCGAGTATTGGGAAGAAGTCGCAGATTGCTTGGATCTATGCTTCGAGAGTTGTTCCGAAAACAGGAACGACAAAGCATTTTTTTTGAAACGGTCAGCAACGAAGTCCTCATCAAACTGATTCTATGCTTACAATCTATTTTGATGATATCCATCATTGTTCATTGTACTTTTTCCCAGGCATGGAATCTTCCGTTTGAGACGACTTCCCAACTTTTCTATTCAATAGGGGGAACAGGATTGATTATCCTGATTTTTATTTTGTACAAATTTTTGACTAACTTGGGAGTAGGACTTGTTTTCTTTCAAAAGGAAGATCTTCAATTGTGGAATAATCTTTTTTTCTCGATAATTTCCCTTAGCGGAATGATATTATTTATTCCTGCCGTATTGATTTTTTACTTTCAAAATATATACTATATCTGCTTGTCGGTCGCTTTGCTCTATTTCCTATTTGTCGAAGGATTAATGTTTTATGCGATTTTTTCAATATTTTTCCGCCAAAAAAGTGCTTTACTTTATTTTATTTTGTACCTTTGCGCCCAAGAATTATTGCCATTGTTTTTTGTATATAAAGCACTGGCCTTTTTTTACAGGATGTAAAACAGAGTATGTTATGGCTTCAAATGCACGAAAAATTTTAGTTTCCCAGCCTAAGCCGACAACAGAAAAATCGCCTTATTATGATATAGCGGAAAAATATGGCGTACAAGTTGTGTTCAGGCCATTCATCAAGGTTGAACCCGTAAACGCTAAAGATTTCAGGGCGCAGCGGGTGGACGTTTTGGACCATACTGCGGTTATTTTTACAGCCAAAACGGCTATTGATAATTTCTTTCGTTTGGCAGAGGAATTGCGCATTCCAATCTCGGAAAACATGAAATATTTTTGTGTTACGAAAGCAATTGCGGTTTATTTGCAGAAATATATTGTTTATCGTAAACGGAAGATTTTTTATCCGGCTTCCGGCAGATTGGAGGATTTGATAACTCCTGTCGTAAAACACAACAAAGAATCTTTTTTTATTCCGGCTTCCGATGTCCACAAAGACGATCTAATCCATCTGCTGGATGAAAAAAAGATTCGTTATACCATGGGTATCATGTACCGCACCGTTAGTAATGATTTCGGACCGGATGAGGAATTTAACTATGATGTGCTCCTATTTTTTTCACCTGCGGGGATAGCCTCTCTCTTAAAGAATTTTCCGAATTTTGAACAGGGCGACATTGCAATCGGTACTTTCGGGCCTACTACGGCAAAAGCCGCACGCGATGCAGGACTGCGCTTGGATATTGAAGCGCCCAATCCGGAAGCACCTTCCATGACAGCCGCTTTGGAAAATTACTTGAAATCTGTGCTTAAAAAAAAGAAATAAGCGTTTGTTGATTCGTGCAGAGTTTTACGAAAGCGGAGCGGATTTCCATTCAAAGGGAAATAGACCTTTTATTTAGCGAGGGGACATCTTTTGCAACCTATCCCTTGCGTGTGGTTTATGTAGAGAAAATGCCTTTTTCAGGCGTTCCAGTCTCCGTCCTGATCAGTGTTCCGAAAAAACGATTCAAACGGGCAGTAAAACGCAACCGGATAAAAAGACTTATCCGCGAAACCTATCGATTGAACAAAGGCACTTTGATAGAATCGCTTCATCTATCCGGAAAAGGACTGTTAATTGCGTTTGTCTATGTGGGTAACGAAATTTGTGATTTCTCTACTTTGAATGCGAGTATGAAAAAAATAATCGCCCAATTCGCATGGAAGCCGTTTTGAAAAGAATCGTTCTGTTTATCGTCTTATTGCCCATCCGGTTTTATCGCGCTTGCATTTCTCCCTTGAAGCCCGCTTCCTGCCGTTTTGTCCCAACCTGTTCGGAATATGCACTTATGGCTATTCAAAAGCACGGTCCGTTGAAAGGTGGATGGATGGCAATTAAACGAATTTGCCGTTGCCATCCATGGGGTGGGGAAGGCTATGATCCTGTCCCTTGAAAGATGCCGCTGCCTGTTGAAATACGAGTCGTGGTTCCGTGTTACAACGAGCCGGAAGTGTTGCAGACTTTACGCAGTCTGTATGCTTGTTTGCGTCCTGCCTGCGGTGTGGAAATTATAGTAGTCGTCAATTCTTATTGTATATCACCGAAAACGGTTAAGCAATTCAACCGGCAAACGCATGAGGAATTGCAAGAGTTTGCCCGAAAACATTTTTCCTCCGATTTATATTTAACCCCTTTACTTGTAGAAGATTTACCCGGGCATCAAACGGGAGCCGGCGTTCCTCGCAAGATAGGGATGGATACGGCAGCAGCACAATTTGAATCCGAAAACCGTCCGCAAGGCATTATTGTGAGTTTGGATGCCGACTGCACGGTAGAAAAAAACTATTTGACGGAGATTTACCGTTGTTTCCGTCAGTACCGCTTAAAATCGGCGACTATCGAATTTCATCATCCGGTGGAGCATTTGCCGGAAACCGACGAAATCCGAAAGGCTACCGAAACCTACGAAACCTATTTGCGTTATTACCGTGCAGCATTGGAATATACGGGTTATCCTTATGCTTATTATACTATCGGATCGACTTTTACCGTTACCGCCCAAACCTACCGGCAGGCAGGCGGCATGGGTAAACAACAAGCCGGCGAAGATTTTTATTTTCTTCAAAAAGTATTTCCTTTGGGAAGAACGTATTTCATTCATACTACTTGCGTTTATCCTGCTGCACGTGTTTCCGATCGGGTACCTTTCGGTACCGGTCCGGCGATTGCTAAAATGGTAAGTGAAAGGCAATTCCGAAAATTATCGTACCAAGTCGAAGCCTTTACCGAATTGAAAAACCTGTTCGACAGGGTAGAGGGGTTGTTCAAACAACCGTCTTCCGCTACCGAACAACTATTGCAGAATTTACCTCCTCATACCCGAAATTTTTTGGAAGAAGAACGTTTTGTCGAAAAAATAGAAGAAATCAATCGCTATACCGGTACCGCAGCGAATTTCAAAAAACGGTTTTTCGGTTACTTTAACGCTTTCAAGATTTTGAAGTATTTGAATTTTGTGCATCCGGAGCCATACGGATTGGTGGATGTGAGGGAGCAGGCAAAATTATGAAAATAATTCCTACTTTTGCAAAAAATTGAAGATATGCCTGAAACACTTTTTCTCATTCCGGTAACTTTGGGCGATATACCTGTAGCACGGTCGCTTCCTCCTTATAATGCAGAAATCATCTTGTCGTTACGGCATTTTATTGTAGAAAACGTACGGAGCGCACGCCGTTTCCTCAAACAAACCGATTCGACGATTGATATTGATGCACTTACTTTTTACACTTTGAATCAACATACTACGCACGAAGAATTGTCCGGATTTCTCGATCCCCTACGAAAAGGTTATTCCGTAGGACTTTTGTCCGAAGCCGGTTGCCCCGCCGTAGCCGACCCCGGAGCCGACATTGTGGCGTTAGCCCAACAAAAAGGGATTCCGGTAGTGCCATTGATAGGTCCTTCATCCATTTTGTTGGCATTAATGGCTTCGGGTTTGAACGGTCAGAACTTCGCCTTTCTCGGTTATTTACCCATCGATAGTGTCGGACGGATAAAAGCAATCAAACAAATCGAACACCGTGTTCAGACAAGTCGTCAAACACAGTTGTTTATCGAAACACCCTACCGAAATCAAAAAATGTTGCAAGACATTCTGAACGCCTGCGAAGCAAATACCCGATTATGTATTGCGGCCGATGTTACGCTTCCAACAGAAGAAATTCGGACACGACAGATTGCCGAATGGCGGAAAAATGTTCCGGATTTGTCGAAGCGACTTTGTGTTTTTGGAATTGGAGTGTGATGTTTTCAAAATTTTCACTACTTTTGTCCCTCGAATTGAGCAAACAAATTGAATATGGAAAACGGGCTGATTGTCTATAATACCCTGTCGCGAAAAAAAGAAGTATTTGTTCCGCTGCATCCGGAGCGAGTAGGGTTGTATGTCTGCGGACCCACTGTTTACGGCGACCCGCATTTGGGACACGCCCGTCCTGCCATCACTTTCGACATCCTGTTCCGTTATCTTACCTATCTGGGTTACAAAGTGCGTTATGTACGAAATATCACCGACGTGGGACATTTAGCTGATGATTCTGATTCGGGCGAAGATAAAATTGCTAAAAAAGCCCGATTGGAAAATTTAGAGCCGATGGAAGTGGTGCAATATTACCTCAATCGCTACCATAAAGCGATGGACGCCCTCAATGTATTACCGCCCAGTATCGAGCCGCACGCCAGTGGACATATCATCGAACAGATTCAATTAGTTGGAGATATTATAGAAAAAGGATATGCCTACGAAAGCGAAGGCTCTGTTTATTTCGATGTAGAAAGATATAACCAAAAGTATAATTACGGCATTTTGTCCGGACGAAATGTCGAAGATATGTTAAGCACGACCCGCGAATTAGACGGACAGGAAGAAAAGCGTCAATCGGTGGATTTTGCTTTGTGGAAGAAAGCATCTCCGGAACATATTATGCGCTGGCCGAGTCCTTGGAGTGACGGTTTTCCGGGTTGGCATCTCGAATGTTCGGCGATGAGTAAGAAATATTTGGGCGAAGTTTTTGATATTCACGGAGGCGGAATGGATTTGATTTTTCCACATCACGAATGCGAAATTGCACAAAGCGTTGCATCTATGGGGCACGAGGCTGTTCGCTATTGGATGCACAACAACATGATTACCGTCAACGGACAAAAAATGGGAAAATCGTTGGGCAATTTTATCAATCTGGAAGAATTTTTTACCGGCAATCATCGTTTGCTGACACAAGCCTATTCTCCGATGACGATTCGTTTTTTTATTCTGCAAGCGCATTACCGCAGCACAGTCGATTTTAGTAACGAAGCGTTACAAGCCTCCGAAAAAGGTCTGACCCGTTTGCTGGAAGCCTACGATAATATCAACCGCATCGAAGCCAAAACGGCAGATTCCACTATTAATATTGCTGAATTGGAACAAAAAAGTTTTGAAGCAATGAACGACGATTTGAATACTCCTATCGTTATTTCTCACTTCTTTGAAGCCGCCCGCATCATCAACTCAGCATTAGCCGGAAATATTACTTTATCTGCCAAACAACTAAAAGATTTAAAGTCTCTATTCGACTTATTTCTATTTAACTTATTGGGTATAAAAAACGAACAGAAAGCCAACAACGTCTCTTACGAGTCGTTTGCCAAAGCAGTAGATATGCTTTTGGAAATGCGTCAGCAGGCCAAACAAAACAAAGACTGGGCAACTTCAGATAAAATCCGCGACCACCTGACGACTTTGGGCTTTGAAATCAAAGATACGAAAGAGGGATTTGAATGGCGATTAAATCGGTAATGTAAAAGGGTTCAGTAGCAAAACCCTGTGTCTGACTCTCCTCCTCTACACTAA
>Ga0209628_10000316_pt1 | contig 29186 bp, 25 predicted proteins | sample TergutCu122P4_FD_187285 | JGI IMG/M metagenome (GOLD analysis project Ga0209628, IMG submission 187285) | Cubitermes ugandensis P4 segment gut microbial communities from Kakamega Forest, Kenya - Cu122 P4 (SPAdes) (version 2) | ecosystem: Host-associated > Arthropoda: Insects > Digestive system...
CGGAACAGGAAAGTTCAGTTCAAATCGGATGATGCAGCAAGCCATTCAACAATCGGGAACTGAGATGGTTACCATTGCCATGAAACGTATTGACCTGCACAACGACGAAGCCAACATGTTGGAATACATTGACAAAACACGTATTCAACTGCTTCCCAACACATCGGGCGCACGCAACGCTAAAGAAGCCGTTTTTGCCGCGCAGATAGCACAGGAGATTTTTGAGACCAACTGGTTGAAATTGGAAATACATCCCGACCCAAAATACCTCCTTCCCGACCCTGTCGAGACCTTAAAAGCCACCGAAGAGTTGGCAAAGTTGGGTTTTGTAGTGCTGCCGTATATTCCGGCAGACCCTGTGTTGTGCAAACTATTGGAAGAAGCCGGCGCTGCTACCGTGATGCCCTTGGGCGCTCCCATCGGCTCCAACAAAGGATTACGGACAAAGGACTTTTTGGAAATCATCATCGAACAGAGCCGCGTTCCCGTTGTGATTGACGCCGGTATCGGTTCGCCTTCACATGCAGCGCAGGCTATGGAGATGGGCGCCGATGCCGTCCTTGTCAACACCGCCATTGCTGTTGCAGGAGACCCCGTCGCCATGGCGCAGGCATTTAAAATGGCAGTAGAATGTGGGCGAATGGCTTTTGAAGCCCAATTAGCAACCCCACACCACGAAGCACAAGCAAGCAGCCCGCTGACGGCGTTTTTGGAGTGATTGTCTGAACTGTGATTTATAGGATTTATTTTTTATAAAAATAATTTGCGAGTGCAAAAATCGCAGTTAAAGTAATTCTAAAAATTCTTCAATTTCTATATTTGCTTGAGTCAAAATGCTTTTCAGTGTTCCACGAGCAACTGTATCGTGCATTGGAATAATCACTGTTTGCACTCCGTTTGAATATTTCGCATGACTTCCCTTTTGGTTTCTAAAATAAAACCCTCTTTTAGATAATGCAGAAATAATTTCAGTAGGTCTAAGTATGGGATACCTCATTTTATAAAGCCATTTCTAATGAAGTAATATAAAATTGTTCTTGGGGCAATATCATTTTATCCTCTATCTCATCTTCATAATATAATGCTATTGCTTCTTTTAAATTTTCTGTTGCTTCATCAATAGTTTTTCCTTGTGATGCAACATTATTTTCAATGCAAGTAGCCACAAACCATTCCTCTTCTTTCCTTATTATTATAGTTCCTTTAAAATTCATTTGTTAAATTATTTATAATCACATTTTTTCGTTCTTTTTTATTGTGCAAAGATACAACTTTTTGATAAAATGTTTAATTGATGTTTTTCATTATTTTAAGTTGTTTTACTATTCTATAACACATTTACATATTCCCATTCTCAACATATAAAAACATTTTGTACCTTTGCAATTCAAACAGAAAATAATTTTGAAAGAAAAAATATATCTCAAAGGGCAACTATACGACATTAATGTCGGAATGCAAAAAATCAATCTGACGGATACGGTAACCATCAAAAACGGAGAGAAAATATTTTCAAAAAACGATCCTGTTATCGTTTACGACACCGGCGGACCTTTTACCGACCCTTCTGTAGTAATTGATTTGAAAAAAGGTATTCCCCGCCTTCGTGAAAAATGGATTTTAGAGCGTGGGGATGTGGAGCAACTTTCCGAAATAACATCCGAATACGGGAAAAAACGGTTGGCAGATACTTCGTTAGAGCATCTACGTTTTGAACATATAAAACTACCATATTGTGCCAAAAAAGGACGGAGAATATCACAGATGTACTATGCGCAGCAGGGCATCATTACAGCGGAGATGGAATATGTCGCCATTCGGGAAAACATGAACAATGAAGTGCTGGGGATAAAAAGCCATATCACTCCCGAATTTGTACGTCAACAGGTTGCTGCCGGTCATGCCATCATTCCCGCCAATATCAACCATCCCGAAGCTGAGCCGATGATTATAGGACGTCATTTTTTGGTAAAACTGAATACCAACATAGGTAATTCCGCCATGTCGTCGGGCATCGAAGAAGAGGTTGAAAAAGCAGTTTGGAGTTGCCGCTGGGGAGGCGACACACTGATGGATCTTTCCACCGGAAACCATATCCATGAAACACGCGAATGGATCATCCGCAACTGTCCCGTTCCGGTAGGAACCGTTCCCATTTATCAGGCACTGGAAAAGGTGAATGGAAATATCGAATCACTCACTTTTGAAATCTATAAAGATACCCTCATAGAGCAATGCGAACAGGGCGTGGATTATTTTACCATCCATGCGGGATTGTTACAATCTCATATTTCGTTATCCATGAATCGTTTAACAGGGATTGTCTCACGTGGCGGCAGCATTATGTCGAAATGGATGTCTATTCACAACAAGGAAAACTTTCTATATACCCATTTCGATGAAATTTGCGAGATTGTAGCGGCTTACGATGTTGCCGTTTCTTTGGGCGACGGGTTGCGTCCAGGTTCCATACACGATGCCAACGATGCAGCACAGTTTGCCGAACTTGATATACTTGGAACACTTACCAAAAAGGCTTGGAATCATCATGTACAGGTCATCATCGAAGGTCCAGGACACGTACCTCTACATCTGATACAAGAGAACATGGAACGTCAAATAGCATCTTGTCACGGCGCACCGTTTTATACATTAGGACCTCTGACTATTGACATTGCCCCTGGTTACGACCACATCACCTCCGCCATCGGAGCCGCACAAATAGCATGGATGGGAACCGCTATGATTTGCTACGTTACCCCGAAAGAACATCTCGGACTTCCCAACAAAGAAGACGTCCGCAACGGCATCATTGCCTATAAAATCGCCGCACACGCCGCCGACTTGGCAAAAAACCACCCCGGCGCCATCGTCAGAGACAACGCCCTCAGCAAAGCACGCTTTGAATTTCGATGGAAAGACCAGTTTAATCTATCATTAGACCCTGAACGCGCTATGGAATACTATCAATCCGGCTCAAAGTCAGACGAAGAATATTGTACCATGTGCGGACCCAATTTCTGCGCTATGAGGCTGTCGCAGTCGGTGAAGAATTTAGGGTATAAAAAATGATGTATTGTTAATAATGTGTATCTTTGCATCAGTAAAAAAAAAGGGTAGTTAAAAGTATATTGAAAACTATCGGAACTAACGCCAACGATTACATTGATTTTTTTAAAATCATAAGAGACAAATATATATAGAATGAAACGCTTAATAGAATGTGTTCCCAATTTTAGCGAAGGGAATAATATGGAAGTTATCAACCGAATTACCGATGAGATAAAAACGGTTGAAGGGGTTAAAGTAATAGACGTAGATCCGGGTAAAGCAACTAACCGTACTGTTGTAACAATGGTGGGAACTCCGGAAGAAGTTTGTGAAGCAGCATTTCGTGCTGTGAAAAAGGCTTCTGAACTGATAGACATGCGTCATCACAAAGGAGAACATCCGCGCTTTGGAGCGACAGATGTTTGTCCGCTCATTCCTATTTCTGGAATCAGTATGGAAGAAACGGTTGAATATGCACGGAAGTTAGCACAGCACATCGGAGAAGAATTGCATATCCCGATTTATTGCTATGAAAACGCCGCTTTCAAGCCGGAGAGAAGAAATTTGGCAAATTGTCGCGCAGGAGAATACGAGGCACTTGGAGAACGACTGAGTAGCAAGGAGTGGTCGCCCGACTTTGGACCCAAAGAGTTAAATGAACATACGGCAAAAACCGGCGCCACAGCAGTCGGAGCGCGTAATTTCTTAGTCGCCTACAACATCAACCTCAATACAACCTCAACACGCCGCGCTAATGCCATCGCCTTTGATGTCCGTGAAAGAGGACGGGTAAAACGAGAAGGCGACCCCGTAACAGGAAAAATCGTAAAAGATGAAAACGGCAACCAAGTTTATATTCCCGGAACCTTGAAATCGGTAAAAGCCATCGGTTGGTTTATTGAGGAATTTGGCATTGCCCAGATTTCCATGAACTTAACCGACATTGGCATTGTATCCGTTCATCAGGCATTCGATGAGGTGGATAAAAAGGCACGTGAACGTGGTGTGCGAATTACAGGGTCTGAAATAGTAGGTGTTGTACCTTTAAAAGTCATGCTTGATGCAGGGAAACATTATCTGCGTATGCAGCAACGTTCTATCGGAATATCCGACCGTGAAATCATCAAAATAGCCGTCAAGTCTTTGGGATTGGACGATTTATATCCTTTTGACCCCGACAAAAAAATCATCGAATACATCCTCGAAAAAGAAGAAAACAGCGGAAAAAAGAAGTTGATAAACATGACCTTAACCGACTTCTGCCACGAAACCGCTTCGGAATCACCTGCGCCGGGAGGCGGTTCTATTTCGGCATACATGGGAGCGCTCGGCGCCGCCTTAGCCTCGATGGACGCCAACCTCTCATCACACAAACGCGGATGGGACGACCGATGGGAAGAATTTAGTAACTGGGCAGAAAAAGGAAAATATTTCTACGATGAACTGTTGAAAATGGTGGACGAAGATACCAACGCTTTCAATAAAATAATGGATGCTTTCGGACTTCCGAAAAAAACCGACGACGAAAAAGCCATTCGTAAACAAGCCATTCAAAACGCAACAAAATATGCCATCGAAATACCGTTGAAAACAATGAAACTATGCTACCAATGTATGGAAGTATGTAAAGCCATGGTCGAAACAGGCAATCCCAACTCCATTTCCGATGCCGGAGTGGGCACTTTGGCAGCACGCAGCGGCGTAAAAGGCGCTTTTTTGAATGTAAAAATCAATGCCAAAGACCTTGACGATAAGGCATTTGTTGAGAAAGTTTTATCAGAAGGAAATGAGATAGAACAAAAGGCAGAACAGTTGGAGAAAGAAATTCTGGTTAAGGTAAATAAGAGTATATCCAATTAAAAATGTACTTTTGCAGCGAAAGATTAATATGTTATTCTTATGAATAAAACACGATATATATTTGTAACAGGAGGCGTTACATCCTCTTTAGGGAAAGGTATTATTTCGGCATCTTTAGCGCGTTTGTTACAAGCGCGCGGTTATTCCGTTACCATTCAAAAACTTGACCCCTACATCAATATTAACCCCGGAACATTAAATCCTTACGAACACGGCGAATGTTTTGTAACCGACGACGGCGCCGAAACAGACCTCGACCTCGGACATTACGAACGGTTTTTAAACATTTCCACCTCTCAGGCAAACAGCGTAACCACCGGACGAGTCTATCAAAGCGTCATTGACAAAGAACGCAGAGGCGATTATAACGGAATGACCGTACAGGTAATTCCCCACATCACCGATGAAATTAAAAACAGAATCAGGTTGTTAGGAAATACCGGCAAATACGACTTTGTAGTAACAGAAATCGGAGGTACCGTTGGCGACATTGAGTCGCTTCCTTATATAGAAGCCGTTCGTCAAATGCGCTGGGAGATGTCGGGCGAATGTGTCATAATTCATCTCACATTAGTTCCCTATCTGGCTGCTGCAGGAGAACTGAAAACAAAACCTACCCAACACTCCGTCAAAATGCTTCAGGAACAAGGCGTTCAGCCGGATATTATTGTTTGCAGAACAAGTCATCACATGACACAAGGCATGAGAAATAAAATATCGCTGTTTTGCAATGTACCGCCTTCAGCAGTCATCGAATCTATTGATGCCCCCACTATTTACGATGTCCCTTTTATGATGTATGAAGAAGGATTGGACAAAGAAGTACTACGCAAATTCAACCTCCCTTTCGACCATGAACCGGATTTGACAGACTGGAAACAATTCTTAAACTGTGTGAAATATCCTGAAAAAACAGTTGACATCGCATTAGTAGGAAAGTATGTTGAGTTAAAAGATTCCTACAAGTCTATCATTGAAGCCTTTATCCATGCCGGAGCAGCTAATAATTGCAAAGTAAAATTGAAAATGATTCAGTCGGAACATATCAAAAAAGAAAATGTACAAGATTTTTTAAAAGATGTTTCTGCAATATTAGTTGCACCGGGTTCGGGAAATCGCGGCGTTGATGGAAAAATAGAAACCATCCGTTTTGCCCGTGAAAAGAAAATCCCATTTTTCGGCATTTGTCTTGGAATGCAATGTGCAGCGATTGAATTTGCTCGCAACGTATTGGGTTATGATGATGCCGATTCTGTTGAGTTCAACAAGGAAACTCCTCATCCGGTCATCAATATGATGGAAAAACAAAAAAAAGCATCGGGAATGAAAGATACCATGCGTTTGGGAACCTATCCATGTCAAATAATGCCAAATACAAAAGCGTATGAAGCATATTGTACAAACTTGATTAATGAACGCCACCGTCATTGCTACGAATTTAATAACACTTATTCGGAAACATTTACACAAGCAGGGATGAAACTATCCGGCATCAATTTACGCGACAACCTTGTGGAAATCATAGAGTTGGTTGACCATCCATGGTTTATTGCCACACAATTTTATCCCGAATATAAAAGTACAGTGATAAAACCACATCCGCTTTTTGTGCGTTTTGTTGCCGAAGCCATCAAACAAAAAGAACGACAAGAAAATAATTGAGTGCCATGAATGAAATAAGTATCTTAGCATTACTAATTCGCGACCGCGTTAAAGAAGCAGGAAGCGTTCAAACCATCATCAGCCGATACGCCTCTGTCATCCGTTCCCGTTTAGGATTTCACGAACTAAGCGAAGCAACATGCAGCCGTGTCGGAATTATCATTTTACAACTCAACGGCGACATTAGCCTTCAACATCAATTAGAAGAAGAATTGAAACAAGTACGCGGAATAGAAGTCAAACGCATTTCGTTTGAGATATAAATACCATGAATTGCCCATCAAACAAACTTAAAACTGTTGTAGCGCATTACACTACACAAATTTCGGCAATCTATCCCAAAAAAGAAGCCGAAACGATTGTGTGGATGTTGATAGAGCATTATTTTCAGATAAATCGTTTGATGATTGCCTTAGATCAGAATTTTCCTTTCAATGAATCCGAACTTCTAATTATCCATAAAGCCTGTAAAAAGATTTTGCAACACATCCCTGTTCAATATGTAATAGGCAAAACGGACTTTTGCGGATTTCAACTCGGGGTGAATTCATCAACATTGATTCCCCGCCCCGAAACAGAACAACTTACGCAGTTGGTTTTGAAAGAATTACCCCATTCACCGATGAGAATTTTAGATATCGGAACCGGTTCGGGATGTATTGCCGTTACACTGAAAAAATGTCGTCCCGATTGCGAAGTTTTTGCTTGCGATATCAGTCAGGAAGCATTGAAAACGGCACAGAAAAATGCCGATAAGCACCATTCTCCCGTGCAGTTATTTTACTGCGATATTTTATCTGAAAAAGATTGGTCTTCCATTCCGAAAATAGACATTATTGTGTCGAATCCACCATACGTTTGTCTTTCCGAAAAGGCATTAATGCGTCCCAATGTATTACTGTACGAACCTGAAACGGCATTGTTTGTTGATGACAATGACCCTTTGCTGTTTTACAAAGCTATTTCAAAAATGGCATCCGAAAAATTAGCGGACGGCGGAAAGATTTTTTTTGAAATCAACGAAAGATTCGGCAACGAGGTGGCTGATATTTTAAGGATCAATGGATTTGAAAACGTTGTTATAAAAAAGGATTTTCGCAGAAAAGTAAGGTTTGTTGTAGGGAAGTGATATTTTATTTATCTGCGGTGTTTTTTTTCTACAATCCCTTCATCGCCTCTTCCAACTCCTTCCAATCATTAGGTTTAGCAAAAATTTTTCTATTTTTATCTAAAAGAAACAGGGTTGGTGTTGAAAAAATGCTGTACGATGATGCCACAGATCCGTCCCATCCTTTCGTTTCACGAACATTAATCCATTCAAAATCATTGGTACTGATATATCGTTCCCAGTCCTCGAGATTTTCATCAATGGAAACAGCGATGATTTCCAATGTGTTTTCGGGCAGATTTCGGCGTTTTTCAATAATTTTGGGCATCAATTGCCGACAGTGCGAACAGGTTGATACATAAAATATTATCAACACATATTCTGTTGGAATACTTTCTAAAGTAAGGACGTTGCCGTCTCTGTCGCGAACAGCAAACGACGGCGCTTTTGTTCCTGTAGTCAGTTTTTGAAATCCTTTGATACGGGTTTGAAGGCGCGATTCCGACGGGTCGTTGCAATCGGTATTCATCCAGTTTTCCGAAAGATGTTCCAAAATGCCATTAAAATGATATTCTGCCGCTACCGAAGTCAGATATTCGAGCATAAAATTAAAAACTTTCTTATTCACCGAACAAACAGCAAGAATTTTATCCATAGCAGTTGTCAATTCCTTTTGAAGAACAGAGTATTGGGCATCAGTATCCATATACAGTTCCATATAACGGACGGCTTTTTCAATATAAACATCACTTTGTAACAACATGGTGTCGGACATATCAATTTGCAAGAAAAAGTCTTCTTTCATCACCTTGTTTCGAGTTGCTTTATTCCAATAAACATTCAAAAATGGAGTACGATATGTTGAAACTAATTTTGCAGAATACAAATCGGGATACAAACGCTGTACATCTTCAATCATCGCCAAACGTTCACGTTGCAAACGGTGAAATTTTTGTGCCAAAGTATCGAAAAACTCTTCATGAGCAGGATAACGTACAATCGCCGATTCCAATGCGCCAATTGCTTTCCACAATCCTTCATTAACTCTCTTAAAGTCATAATACACAGCATTTTCTGTTGAACGTGTTACTTTCATTGTTTGAACGGGATTATTAAAACAGAGAGAAAGTTCAATTTTTTTTTCATTTTCATTTAAAATGACAAAAGCATTCTTCTTCCCTGAACGCAGGCTGTATAATCCTGTTGGCAAATTAGTTGTTTGTGAAAATTCATATTTCCCTGTTGAAATATTTTGCAGAGCCGAATCCACCAACGTTTGACTCTCTCCCCACATTTGATACAAATACAAACTGCGAACCGTATCGGGGCAGGAAACAGAAACAGTCAAACGCTGTCCCATTGCACAAACAGGCAATATTAACCCCAAAATAAGCGTTATGTTTGCAAATAATGTTTTCATATTTCGCTATGTTATGATATTAAAACGACCTTATTACATAAAAATTGCTGTATGTTTTTTAATAATCATGTTGTATCGGCAGGATGCGGTGATTTATTCTCAAAATGTACCGCTACTCCCCTATCCGAGACAAATCTATGAACGCAAAGGCGTTTTCAATATGAACGAATTTGTACCAGTCTTCCTAAGAAGAAATGCGACCCTCGAAGAACAACGTGCTGTATGGGCGTTGTGCGAAGGTTTTGAAAATATCTTCGGTATTCCGTTGAAAGTAACTGATAAAGAACATGGAAGCATTATCGTTTTACGCAATTTAGCAACAGAAATACCTTCTAAAAAGCATGGTAGAATGATTCTTCCGGTAGGAGAAGAAGGGTATCAACTCAATATTTATACCAACAGAATAGAAATTATCGCCAATAGCAATGTAGGCCTTTTCTACGGCTCTCAAACATTATTGCAACTGTTTCGTATTTCATCCGTAAACGGAACTATTAACTGTATGACCATCAACGATATACCAACATCGTCAAAACGGTACTTATGTTATGATTGGGATTCTATCAATAAGCCTTCATATAATTACATGAAACAGTTGATACAGTTTGCATCACATTTCAAATTTAACGGTATCGTTTTTCTCAACGATTCATTATCTTCCCCTTTTGCCGAAATGGAAACGTATTATCTGAAAAAATTTTCGGAACAGTATTATGTTGATATTGTTACAAGTAAAAGAAAACTTTCAGGAATCAATATTTTGAATATCAATTTAAAAAACAAAATATATCCCGAATTTCAATCAACAGTACAATCTGTTTTTTCACCATTTGTAACAGATGAAAATAAATTGACGCTTTTTCATAATAACGGCGCAGCACTTTTTATTGACACCTGGTATCCCCTCTTATGGAGTGCTGAGATGCTATGGAATCAGCCAAAAAATAACACGGAAGAATTGATGAAACAACGACAATCGCAGTATGAAAAATCTCTTGATAAACAACTCTTTGAAGTTGGTTTTCCACTCACAGAACAGTTAAGAGTTTTCGATTCGCTACACATTGTTTCCCTATCGAAAAACGACTTTTGGCGTCCTGTAACACCATCGGGCGGATCGCAAAAATATAACCCTGCAAATAATCGCTTTGTACTTGAACGGGCAATGGCTTTGGAAGAAACATTGCAAATGTTACTTGATAATGAAACCATAAAACACGACGAAATCATCTATTCCATAATTTTTGCTGCTCAAAGAGCCGGATTTATCGCTTTGAAAAACCTTTTACAGGAAAGTCTTGCTCAACAAAACACAGAATCTGAAAACATACAGGAAACCGTTGATTTACTTCTCGAAAACATCCGACATCTGAAAAAAGCGCACCAAACACTTTGGAGTATTGAAAATGCAACCCCTTTTCCCATCACTATTGAAAAAAAATATGATATGATAAGTGATTCTATAAACAATTATAAGGAATATGAATAACTTCCGTACTACTTTCTCCATTCCCACAGCCGAACCATTTTGCTACAACGACCGTGTCATGTTGTGCGGTTCGTGTTTTGTTGAAAATATCGGTAAAAAATTGGAAAACACCTGTTTCAATGTCTTAATCAATCCGTTTGGTATTCTTTTCAATCCATTTTCATTGGCAAAAAGTATTGAAGATATCATTGAAAACAAAAGTTTCACAAAAGAAGAACTGATTTTTCATCAAGGTTTATATCACAGCTTTTCACATCACAGTTGTTTTTCCAATCCCGACCAAAACGCCTGTATCGAACAAATTAACCATGCAACCGAACATGCTCATCAGTTTTTAAAAAAGTCCAAATATCTGATTATCACGCTTGGAACGGTGTGGGTGTACCGATACCATTTCACAGGACAAATTGTATCTTCCTGCCATAAAATACCCCAGCAGGAATTTTCCAAAGAACTAATGCCGATTGAACATATAACAGAATCATTGGCAGCGATGATGAAAAAATTACATGAGTTCAATCCCACTATCCATATTGTACTTACAATTAGTCCTGTACGCCATATAAAAGACGGCTTCATAGAAAACCAGCAAAGTAAATCCTCTCTTATATTAGCGACAAAACAACTGACCGAACAATTCCAAAACTGCACATATTTTCCTGTTTACGAACTCTTTATGGACGACTTGCGCGATTATCGTTTTTACACCTCCGATATGCTTCATCCGTCTGAAACGGCTATTGAATATGTTTGGCAGCGATTTTGCGAAACCTTTTTCAATCAGGAAACGCAGCAAATCTTGGACGAAGCCGAAAAATTGTATGCTGCAAACCAACATCGTCCTTTTCATGCCACATCAGAAGAATATCAAAAATTTTGTCGGAAAAATCAGGAAAAAGCACAAAAACTTGCCATGCGTTTTCCTGATGCAGGGTTTTTGAAATAACCAGATTTTGCGACTTCATCTAATTTTAACACTATTTGAAGGTTGATTATTAATCATCAAAATATCAAATAAAAATAATTTTTCCCGGGTAACTTGGATTTCTTTACTTCAAAACTAAAATAAGGTTTATTCTGATTTTTACACCAAGATACAAAAAAAACATAAAAATATTATTTTTTGTAGATACTCTGATGATTAAAACTACATTTTAAAATGTGATGAAGTAAGATAATTTTTTTCAACTTAAAACAAATATTTTCCGTACTTTTGCGCAATAATAAAAAAAAGGGTTACAATGAAAAATTTTATCATGTTAAGTACGGTAGCACTCCTGTTTTGGGCATGTGTAACAGAGAATAAGAAAAGGGTAAACAATTTGGAAGATTTTAAATATCTTGTAGATGAGTTTGCCGATATAAAAATTATTCGCTATCAAATTCCGAATTGGGACGAACTTTCGCTCCAACAGAAAGAATATATCTATTATTTGGGTGAAGCGGCAAAATGCGGAAGAGATATTTTGTGGGATCAGAATTTTAAGTATAATTTGCTTATACGCAAAACATTGGAAAATATTTTAACCACTTACGAAGGCGATAAAGATACGGAAGATTATCAACAATTTCTCGTTTATGCCAAAAGAGTATTTTTCAGCAATGGGATTCATCATCATTATGCGGAAGACAAAATCATTCCGGTTTTTTCGGAAGATTATTTCCATGAACTCATCAAACACAGCAATCTCGAAACATTCCCTGTGCAGGAAGATACTGCCATTGAAGATTTCTCAAACTGGATTGCCGACGTCATTTTCGATAAAAATCTTTATAAAACACGTAGAAGCAGCGACAATACAAAAGATTTACTCTTAGAATCTGCAACAAACCTCTATGAAAATGTTACCCAAAAAGAAGCCGAAGACTTTTATGCAGCCATGGACGATCCGAACGATTTAACGCCGGTTTCGCATGGATTAAACTCGAAATTAGTCAAAAGAAACGGTAAAATTTTTGAAGAAATATATAAATTAAACGGATTATACAGCGATGCCATCGAACAAATCATCTTTTGGTTGGAAAAAGCGATGAACGTAGCCGAAACAGAAGAACAAAAAAATTACACCCAACTGTTGATTGACTATTACAAAAGCGGTTGTTTGAAAACATGGGACGACTATAACATCGCATGGGTATTAGATACCGAACCGAAGGTTGACTATGTAAACGGATTTATCGAAGATTACGCAGACCCACTCGGCAGAAAAGCAACATGGGAAGCAGTGGTTAATTTCAAAGATTTGGAATCAACAAAAATCACTGCCATCATCAGCGAAAATGCACAATGGTTTGAAGACAACTCTCCCATCGCTCCAAAGTTCAAGAAAAAAGAGGTAAAAGGCGTCTCTGCAAAAGCCATTACCGCAACTACCTTGGGAGGCGACTGTTTCCCCAATCCTCCTATTGGCATAAACCTTCCGAATGCCAACTGGATACGAAAAGATTACGGCTCAAAATCCGTTACCATTACCAACCTTCTGACTGCCTACGACAAAGCAGCCGAAGAATCGCCACAAAGCACATCGGTAGAGTTTATATACTCCGAAGAAGAATTGGAATTGAACAAAAAATACGGCTCTGTCGGGAGTGTTTTGTTGATTGATTTACACGAATGTCTCGGACACGGCTCCGGTCAGTTGATGCCGGGCGTTTCGCCCAATGCACTGATGGATAACAGCGCTTCGCTCGAAGAAACACGCGCCGATTTGTTTGCACTCTACTATTGCGCCGACCCAAAAATGGTTGAACTCGGAATTATCCCCACTCTCGACGTAGCAAAAACCGAATATAACCGCTACATCCGCAACGGATTAATGGTTCAACTATCCCGTATAGAATTAGGCAAAGAGGTCAACCAGGCACACATGCAAGGTCGTAAACTCATCGCAACATGGGTGTATGAAAAAGGAAAAGAAGATAACATAATAGAAAAAATAGTTAAAGACGGGAAAACCTATTTTGTTGTCAACGACCACGACAAACTAAGAACGTTATTCGGAGAACTGTTGGCTGAAATACAACGAATTAAATCGGAAGGCGATTACGATGCAGGTAAAAAACTCATTGATACCTACGCATCCAAAATTGACCCAGAACTACACAAAGAAGTACGCGAAAGATATCAGGCGCTCAACCTGAAACCATACGCAGGCTTTATGAACACCCGCATCGTTCCAGTTGAGAAGAAGGGTAAAATCGTTGATTATATCGTTGAATATCCTACGGATTTTGTTCAGCAACATTTGGATTACGGAAAAGAATACGGTTTTTTGAAAGTGATGTATTAATAATTCAAGTTCCTCTTTTACATTTTATATCCTAATAATAAATTTTTTACCACAATTAATTATATATTGTTTAATATTTAAACTTTTTTTTAACAATATATTGTTTTTTTTTATTACCTTTGCCGAAAAATCAGGAAGACGATGAAGAAACTCGCTAAAATCATTTTATTGTTTCCGTTTTCGTTGGTATATGGGTTGATAATATTGACCCGAAATAAACTTTTTGATTGGGGTGTTTTAAGAGAGAAAAAGTTTCCTGTTCCCGTTATCAGCGTGGGTAATCTTTCAATGGGTGGAACAGGTAAAACGCCTCAGGTTGAATATCTTATAAGATTATTAAAAGAACATAAACGGGTAGCAGTTTTAAGTCAAGGTTATCGGCGAAAAACAAAAGGATTTCTCGAAGCCACACCCACATCGTCTCATTTTGATATTGGAGATGAACCACTGCAATATGCAACAAAGTATCCCGACATCATCGTTGCGGTTTGTAAAAAAAGAACGAAAGGAATTACCAAATTACTTGCAAAGCCTGAGCCGCCGGAGGTGATTATATTAGACGATGCCTTTCAACATCGCTATGTAAAACCTTCATTAAATATCTTGTTAACCGATTATTTCAACCTTTATGTTGATGATTTTATTCTTCCATCGGGAATGTTACGTGAGTTTCCTTCCGGCGCCAAACGTGCTGACGTTGTTGTCGTTACAAAGACAAATAACGTATTGCCTATAGTTGACAGAAAAATCATCCAAACAAAATTACAACTTCAACAACATCAAAAACTCTTTTTTTCCTATATAAACTACCTGAAACCGATATCACTTTACAACCCTGAAAAGGAACTTCCACAACATATCACTACCATTTTTATGGTTGCCGGAATTGCCAATCCGTATCCGTTTGAAAAATATTTGCAAGATTATTGCATTGATTTGCACAGATTTATTTTTTCAGACCATCATCATTTTACCAAAAAAGAGATTACAAAAATAATTGAAGAATTCGACAGTCATTTGTCTCGAAAAAAAGCCATCGTAACTACAGAAAAAGATGCCCAGCGATTAAAGTCGGAACCTTTTTGTTCCATGCTAAAAGACCTACCTGTTTACTACGTACCAATCGAAGTATTTTTTCACAAAGAAAAAGGAGCGTCTTTTGATGAAATGGTGTTAAAGGGGTTGTTATTTCATTGAATAAGTTTGGTATGAAATTCAAAATAATCATGTTATTTTGCACTCCAATACAGATATAATTGAAAATAAAAAATTAGAAAATATGACAACAATTACTATTAATGATCAAATGAAAGGCGCTCAAGAAATGATGGAATTATTGAGAGCATTAGATTTCGTTACTTCCATTGATTCCACTTTCAAACATGATCCTGTAAAACTGAAAAGACAAAAACTAATAAAATATCCGCAAAAATATGACTCAACAGCATTGGCTGGAGTTGCAGAAGATAACCCGTTAAACTTGGTACAAATAAGAAAAGAATGGACAAAACGGAAATAATATTGTGTGATTCCAATGTGATGATTGATTGGATTAATCATCGCCAAAGAGCTATTGATGACTTAAAAAGAATAAAAGGCAAGATTGCTATAAGTATTATCACTGAATATGAAATCATTGCAGGAGCAAAAGATTTGATAATGCAACGAAATTTTGAAAAACATCTAAACAATTACATCATTGTTTTATTGGATAGTAATATATCTTCGTTGGCAATCAATCTTTATAAAAAATATAAATTAAGTCATGGATTAGATATGCCGGATTCACTAATTGCCGCAACTGCCATTGAGTTGGAACTTCCTTTATTTACATATAACATCAAAGATTTTAGTTATTTACCGGAAATACAGTTATATCATCCATAGAAAATTAATTAAAAAGATGCCACAGAAAATGAACGAGTTATTGAGGAAAGTGAGAACACAAATAAAAGTTTATATAATCAGAAAATGAAAAAGTTTTTAGTTATTTTGTGTTTGTGTTTTCCATTACACCTCTATTCACAAGGATGGTCATTAGATTATTCTTTAGGTTACGGCACTTATCAATTGGATGATGTGAAAAAAAAGCAAGACAGGATGATACAATTTGATAACCTTGGACTTAAAGTAACCGATCGTTTTCCAGGTTATATAACACATAGTTTTGCCATAGGCTATATGTTAGGGAATCATCATTTTGGAGGTAACTTTTCATACCTTACAACCGGCGGACGTCTTCATAGATCCGACTATTCCGGCTCCTATACGGTGGATATGATGATAAACGGGTACCGCATAGGTACATTCTACAGGAATTATATTAATACAGGATTTTCACCACTCCAAATTTATTTACAAATAAGTGAGGGGCTGATGTCAACTGACTTGTTAATAGAAGAAAAAGTTTCTATTTATAACGAATCAGCAGAAGAAAGTATTACCCTGCAAGGTATCGGAATATTTGTAGAACCCACTATTGGAGTTAAGTATCGTATCACCGACCGGTTATTGTTTGCAATAGGCTGTGGATACCAAGCCGATATCTTTGGTGAATTGAAATATTCGGGACATTCCACATCAAATGTTGCGCATTGGAATGGTCTACGTTTATACGGAGGTTTAATTTTATTTTTTCCACAACAATAAATCGTATAAAAATGAGAACTATATTCTATTTTATTTTAACAATAGTTTTTACACTTATTTCGTGTAGATATGACCCAAAAGGCGAAAATTTTATAGAATTGAATCCGCCTGATGATGTTGCAGTTATTGAAATTTCTTTAAATAACATAAATCCCTCTGATACTATTTATATGTATCGAGATATGCAAATTTTCATAAAATTAAATGCAGAAGATAAAAAATTGAAAGAAACCACCATTTATTTGGATGAAGATATGTACTCTCGTTCGTGGAGTAATTCTATTGATTTTTATCTTCGTTTAGACAATATGAGCGAAGGAGTACATACATTGACTGTAAATGCTGTTTTTTTCTCCGGCAGTGGAAGTTTGGCTGAAATAATGGGATTAGAAGGATATGTGGGAGAAATCACATGGAATATTCGCGTTATTCACGATATTGAAAGCCATTTTAATGTTGATCATCGCCTCAATGAAGATGGTTTTTTGGAAATTTTTTGGAACAATGCTATTCCTGAAAACGCTATCAAAAAATACGCTGTAAGAGTATCTGGGTCAAATAAAGACAGTATTATTAATGACCCAACGCAAAAATCTTTTATTGATTATGAATATGTATGCGGGTCTGCATACTATGAGGTTCAGACTTACCTGAAATCAGGATATTCATATATGAAAAAACTCTCTTTTGAGAAACCAACCCCTACTCTTTATATAGAAGAAATGGGAGTTCATCAACTACGAATGTATTGGGACAAACCGTTTGCTAATGGAAGGTTTAGCCTCGAAGAGAGTAACTATGGCATCATATCTTCTGATATAAACGACACGACTATTATTATCTCTCAGGTCTTTGGGCGCTATCGCGACTTCTCATTAAGCGTTAGACCACAGAAATCCAATAATTACAAATATTGTTCCAGTTGTTCTTTTTGTCAAGGTTTTGTTTTAGGTTTACCAAACTTTGATTTATATTCTTATAACACCTTAGATAATATTATATATTCAAGAAAATATGAAAAATTAGTTGCTTTTAATGCATCTACATTACAAGAGATCAACTCTATAACAATAAAGGGCAATCCATGGGGATTTGCATACGGAGGAAGAATTGCCAGCGCACCCCATAATTCTACCGTTGCAGCAATGACAGGCGAAGAAACTTGGATTTTTACTGATAGCAGATTTATTAATCCGATAATTATTCCCGATTTGCCGGGCGATGTTAATACTCGTTTATGCGAACTGACTAGCGATGGCCGTTTTTTTGAGGTTACAGGTGTACCATTTGAATATTCAAAAACTTGCAAGGTTTTTAATGCAAAAACCGGAAATAAAATATTTGACTTTTCTTTTACACATGGCGTTATCTCTTATTCTTATCCCAACCGTGTTACGGTATCTGAAGATGGTCGTTACTTCTTTGCTGCTAATGTAAATGGAATGGAATTATTTGAAATTAACGGAACAACTGTCAATTTGCTTCGTTCCGATGCGAGACAATATTCAGGAGCAATGTTTGTTGCAAACCAGCCCGATAAACTTCTGATTAAAGTTGATTCCGACATTGAATTACGACAAATACCTTCTTTCAGCCTCATACAAAAATTTAATGTGGGAGAAAAAGGCGCTACACTTTGTAATATTGACCCGAAAACAGGATATCTTCTTTATCATCAAAACGACTCTTTAAAAGTTGCTCATATTAATAATATTACGAAAACATTATTGCAATTAAGAAGCGATGAAACATGGTGCAGATTATTAAATAATAAAATATTGACAATCGGAAAAGGCGGGATAGTTCTAGATATAAGTCCCTATCTTTGATTCCATTATAAAAGCGACTTCGCCGAAAAGCCCGCGAAGAAGCGCTGAAACTGCAACGACAGTTGGAGGAGTTGTTATCTTCTCAATTCTCCTTATAATTTTCAATAATAGCATTCAGATTTTTCTCAATAGAACTGGCTCCTTCTCCTAGTAAAAAACCTATTTGTTGCACCATGGATAAGTTTTCGTCAATGGCTTGCGAAACGCGGCGTATGATGAGTTCACGCTGCATTTGAGGTGAGCGCATATCTAAAATCACCGCTCCTGCAACTTTCGATTGCCGCACAGGGAAAACCGATACGTCGTAAGGATGGTCGTTGATGGTGATGTCTTTTCCTGTAATGATGTCGTTGTTTTTCATCACCGAGTTGAACAGGTTGTAAAAGTTGGTAGGAATCAGTGTTTTTAAGTCGGCGCCTTGCAGTCCGGGAATCACGTCGTTAATCATTTTGGCGTCTTCACCCAATAAATCAACAAAAACCTTATTTGACTGTATTACATTGAGTTCCGAATCAACAATGACCACTCCAACGGGGAGTTCCTGAATGGTGATGCCAAACACTTCGCGGGCATCTTCGGCTTCTTCCATTTTTTGAAGCGCCACCTGTTCCGATTTTTTCAGAGCCTGTTCGGCTTCTGTCAATCGCTGGTTCATTTCCACTAACGATTCGATGTAAACTGTTTGGTTTTTCATGGCAAAATGCGTACACAAATCGGGTCGCGACAAATCCTGTATCACCGCCTTGGCAAATTCGACGCATGTATCAAAACCACATGCGCCACAACCTTGATTATCAATTTCCAAATTTTCACGTACCTGTTTCAATACCTTTTGTATATCTTCTTCAAAAGGCTCCGGCAACCGCTGGTCATCGTTGGAAAAAGAGCATTTCAAGTCAAGATTTCGGCATTTTTTAATGTTTTCTTCCCACTCTTCTTTGTTAAAATCTTTCAGCCGTTTTGTTACATAATCAACGGTAAGTGTATGCCGTAAAAATTTATCTCCGTCGGAAGACATTCCCGGTCCGGCAATACAGCCATGACAGAAAAAGAGGTCGAAATGACGATGAATGGCTTTTCCATGTTTAAAAAAGTTTTTTACCGAAGCAATCACATTTTCAGCCCCGTCGGAAGCCACAATCTCGCCCGAAAGCAGACTGTTATTTATCTCTCCTGCTGCCAGCAAGCCGGTACGCAATGGAAACAATGCCCCTTTATAGCCCAACGGAGCGTCAAATTCGCTGTAAGCCACAAGATTTTCTCTGATGTTAAATTCGTTGAACATATCCCGTAACTTTTTAAACGTCAATACTTCTTCAATTTTTCCATCCCCTTCAAAACGTTTAATGTGATGTTTTGCCGACAGACAGGGGGCTATATATACCACTTTAACATCCTCTCCATAAAAAAGATGCGCTACTTTTGCGGTAGCAATCATGGGTGGAACGATGGGCGCTAAGTTGGGAAGCATGGCAGGGGCATATTTTTCGATGTATGCCGATACCGACGGGCATTTTGTCGAGAAATAATACAATCCTTTAAATTTGGAAAACAGTTTTTGATACTCTCTTGCTACCAAATCAGCCCCAAAAGAGACTTCCATCACATAGTCAAATCCCAATGAACGAATCATTTGCACAAAAAGGCGATAATCGGTAATGTCGGGAAATTCTCCGCTGATGCTGGGGTCAACAATGGCGGCGACTTTGTATTCCGAAGCCAACAGTTTTTTAACCGCTTCCGCAGCCGTTTTAAACGATAACGCCATAGTCGGACAGACTTTTAAGCATTGTCCGCAACCAATACAGCGTGGGGAATTGACATGTATGTATTTGCATTCGTATTCAATAGTAATAGCCTTTACCGGACATTTCCGGACACAAGAGTAACAGGCGACACATTTTTTTCCATTATATTGTATTATTTCCATGATAATCTTATTTGCTTTTTAACGACAGAAACAACTCATCCAATTGAGATGTGGCAATAACAGAGGGCGCATCAAGCATGACATCGCGTCCTGAGTTGTTTTTCGGGAAGGCGATGAAATCGCGGATGCTGTCCTGTCCGCCGAACATGGCGTTGAGACGGTCAAATCCAAGCGCTATACCTCCATGTGGAGGAGCGCCGTATTCAAAAGCGTTCATCAGAAAACCAAACTGTTGTAAGGCTTCTTCGGGTGAAAAACCGAGTACCGAAAACATCTTTTGCTGCAACTGTTTCTCGTGAATACGGATTGAACCACCGCCTATCTCTACGCCGTTGATAACCATATCGTAAGCATTAGCGCGGACTGCTTTCGGATTGGTATCCAACAACGAAATATCTTCCGGTTTCGGCGACGTAAACGGGTGGTGCATGGCGTAGTAGCGCTGTGTCTCTTCGTCCCATTCTAACAATGGAAAGTCAATGACCCACAACGGACTGTAAACATTCGGGTTGCGAAGTCCAAGCCGTTTTCCCATTTCAAGACGCAACTCGCCGAGCGCTTTACGGGTTTTATCGGTTTCGCCGGCTAATATCAGCATTAAATCGCCTCTTTGGGTGTCTAATTTTTCTGCCCAAGCGCTTAAATCTTCTGGAGTGAAAAACTTGTCCACCGACGACTTGATACCTTCTTCGTTATATCGGGCATAAATCAACCCGCTCATGCCGATTTGGGGACGTTTTACAAAATCGGTCAGTTCGTCTAATTGCTTGCGAGTGTATTCGCCACAGCCTTTTACCGTTATTCCTACAATAATTTCCGCATTGTCGAAAACGGAAAAACCTTTGTTTTTTACCATATCGGTCAGTTCGACAAAAGTCATACCGAAACGGGTGTCGGGTTTGTCGCTTCCATAATATTTCATGGCATCGGCAAAAGTCATGCGTTGCCATTTGCCTAATTCAACGCCTTTGATAACTTTGAAAAGATGATTTGCCATATTTTCAAATGTCTGCAAGATGTCTTCCTGTGTTACAAACGACATTTCACAGTCTATCTGAGTAAATTCCGGTTGACGGTCGGCACGTAGGTCTTCGTCGCGAAAACATTTTACAATTTGAAAATAACGGTCAAAACCGGATACCATCAGCAGTTGTTTGAGGGTTTGCGGCGACTGTGGAAGTGCATAAAATTCGTGAGGATTCATACGCGAAGGAACGACAAAATCGCGGGCGCCTTCGGGTGTTGATTTGACCAAAAACGGCGTTTCAATTTCTAAAAAACCTTGACTGTCTAAATATTTCCGTACCTCTATCCCGACGCGATGGCGTTGAATCAGATTGTTTTTCACCGGATTGCGACGCAAGTCCAAATAGCGGTATTTCATCCGCAACTCGTCGCCTCCATCCGATTCATCTTCAATGGTAAAAGGAGGTGTTTGGGCAGGATTGACGATGTTCAACTGTTGCACCTCAATTTCAATCTCACCGGTCGGAAGGTTTGGATTTTTCGATTCCCTTTCACGTACCGTTCCTATTACCGAAACGACAAATTCTCTTCCTAAATGGCGTGCCGTTTCAATGTCGGCGGCTTTATTAACTCCTTCTTCCAACATCAGTTGAGTGATGCCGTAGCGGTCGCGCAGGTCTATCCAAATCAGTTTTCCTTTGTCGCGTGTACGCTGTACCCAGCCGCATAAGGTGACTTTCTTATTAACATCGGTCATGCGGAGTTCTCCGCAGTTATGTGTTCGTAGCATGTATAATTATTATTTTAATAAAAAAAACGTTGCAAAAATACGAAATAAAGAGATTATTGACATCTAAATATCAAAGCATACTCATTAAATTTTTTATGTACATTTGCGGCATGAAAAAACTGATTGTAATTCAAACACTACTCTGTTTATTATTAGCATTTTGTCAATGTAACCAGCAAGGAAATGTAAAGAGATTTACTTTTTCAGGCAGCACTCAAGGAACTTATTATCAGATTATTTACTATGCGTCTGATAGCCTTGTAACTCAGGTACAGATTCAGGAAACGTTCAATAAATTTCTACAGATTGCTTCACTCTGGGAGCCTAATTCAGAGATTTCTCGAGTCAATAGAAACGAAAATATTAAAGTCGGAACAGATTTTCAAACCATTTTTTTTGAAGCCCAGGAAATTTCCCGATTAACCGGTGGCGCTTTTGATATAACAGTGGGTGATTTGGTCAATGTCTGGGGTTTTGGACCGCATCAATTTTCAGATTCCGTATTGGTAAAAATTGACAGTTTGCGCAAATATGTTGGTTATCAAAATATTGACCTCATTGATTCCATTGTTGTAAAAAAATATCCGAATACAAAAATTGATTTTAACGCCATTGCAAAAGGATATTCGGTTGATTTAATGGCAGGGATTTTACGACGCAATGGCATTGACAATTTTATTGTGGACATTGGTGGAGAGGTTTATGCTTCGGGGCAAAAACCCGATGGCGGAAAATGGAACGTTGGCATTGAAAAGCCCGCTGCAACAAACCTTTCCGACAGAAAAGTCCATGACGTAATTTCACTTTCCAACAAGGCGGCTGCTACGTCAGGAACGTATCGGAACTATTTTATCAAAGACAGCATACGCTATTCCCATACCATAAATCCAACCACCGGACGACCTGTCGAACATACCTTGTTAAGTGTAACTATTCTTGCTGACAAGTGCGTAACAGCCGATGCTTTGGCTACCGCTTTTATGGTGATGGGTGTTGAAAAAGCGATGGAATTTTTAAATAAATATCCGCAATTCGACGGATATTTTATCTATCAAGACGAAAATAATGAGTTGCAAATCGTTTATACTGATGGTTTTAAAAATCTTTTTATTTAATACAAATTTTCTAAAAAATTATTATGGCAGACTACGGATATTGTAATACAAGCATGGCAGCCATGCGCGCAGAGCCTTCCGAGCGTTCGGAAATGGTTTCACAAATGTTTTTCTGTGAAGTTTTTACTATTTTGGAAGACACAGTGAAATGGCTGTTTGTACGTTGTGAAAACGACGGATACACAGGCTGGATTGACCGTAAACAATGCGTCCCGATGACAGAAAAAGAATATACCTTATGGCGAGGATGCAGCATCGCATTTCCGAAAGATTTGACGATGGAACTTACTCAAAAAAAATCAAGAGAATCCATTCGCGTATTTCATGGGACTCCGCTACCGGTTAATTTACAAGGACTTATTGAAATATCTAACATGATTTGGGAACCAAAAGGTGAATTTTTCTACCGTCCAACCTCATTACCCAAAAGAGAAACTATAGCGGACATGGCTAAAGACTACCATCAAGTTCCCTATCTTTGGGGTGGAAAGTCGTATTTTGGATGCGACTGTTCGGGCTTTGTTCAAACTATTTACAATATGAACGGCATCACTCTTAAACGCGACGCCTCCCAACAAGCTCGCGAAGGAGAAACAGTAAATCTTATTGACGAAGCCTTGCCCGGCGACCTCATCTTTTTCGATAACCACGAAGGCGACATTATCCATGTTGGAATTTTACTTGAAAACCAACATATCATCCACGCCTCAGGATGCGTCAGAATTGACAAAATTGACCATTTCGGAATATTCAATACACAACAACAAACTTATACGCATAAATTGAGGATTATTAAACGGTATTTGTAAAAATAATAATAAATTAATATACAGATGAAAAAAATATTTTTACCGCTTATTGGCGCTATCTGCCTAAGCGTTTTTACGGCAAAAGCCGATGAGGGAATGTATCCCGTAAGCATGATTAATCAACAGAATATCAAAGAGATGCAAGAGTTGGGATGTAAACTGACAGCGGAACAAATCATCAGTTTCAACTTTTCCAGCATCAAAGATGCCATCGTTCAATTCGGAGGCGGATGTACCGGCGAAATTGTATCACCCGAAGGATTGCTCTTTACCAATCATCATTGCGGCTATTCACAAATACAATCTCATTCAACACCCGAACACGACTATCTGAAAGATGGATTTTGGGCGTACTTCAAAAAAGAAGAGTTGCCCAATCCCGGATTGACCGTAAAGTTTCTACTTCAAGTAGAAGATGTAACTGATACCATTTTGGAAGGAGTTATTCCAAATATGACCGAAAAAGAACGCGATAAAATCATCGCAGAAAATAAAAAAAAGCAAACCGAAAAAACATCGAAAGAGAATAAAAATCATATCACAATTGAGTCATTTTATCATGGCAATCAATTTCTCAAATTTGAATATGTTATCTATAAAGATGTACGTTTGGTTGGTACACCACCATCTTCAATAGGGAAGTTTGGTGGCGATACCGACAACTGGGAATGGCCTCGTCAAACAGGTGATTTCAGCATTTTTCGCGTTTACACTGCTCCCGACGGCTCTCCGGCAGAATACGCCGAAGAAAACATTCCGTTGAAACCGAAACATTATCTGCCCATTTCGATTAAAGGCGTTCAAGATGGAGATTTTGCCATGATAATGGGCTACCCCGGTTCAACCGACCGTTATGCGCCCTCGAAGCGAATCGAATCCGTCATCTATGAAACAGCGCCTGCCACTATCGAATGTCGAGAAGTAAAATTAACAGAATACCGCAAACACATGAAAGCCGACAGAGAAGTGTTCATTAAATATACCGCAAAACATAACGGCGTTTCAAACGGATGGAAATATTCCATTGGACAACTCAAACAGTTGAAAAATAACAAAGTAGTTGAAAAACGGCAGGATTTGGAAAAACAATTCGCCACGTGGGCAATGTTCAATAATCCACGCATGATAAAATATGGTAAAGTTTTGAGTGACTATGAAAAAGTATATACCGAACTCTCAAAATATAACCGCACATTACGTTACCACGTAGAAGTAGGAATACGCGGAAGTGAATCTATTTCATTAGCATATAACCTTATAAGTGCCAACACACTCATTGTAGAAAAGAAAAATGACGAATTTACAAAAGCCCTCCCCCGCAACCAAAAAAGAGTAAAAGACTTCTTTAAAAACTATGACCTCGCTACCGATCGAGATGTTACCATTGCCCTGTTGAATCTTTTCTACAAAAATATTCCTTCACACCAACAATCCGAATTATTGCAAAAAATAGGGAAAAGTAACGGAGGAGATTTTACTAAATATGTGGACAACGCATTTAATAAGTCGGTTTTTGTTTCCGAAGAAAAAATGAAAGCATGGTTAGAAAAACCATATTCACTGAATAACGACCCGATTATGCAAATGGCACAAAGCATTTCGAAATCATATCAGGCAATTCTTGATGCCACAGAGAGTCTTTCAGATGAACGAGACCGCTGTAACCGTCTGTTTATGGAAGGATTAATGGAAATGCAATTTGAAAAAAACTTCTATCCCAACGCTAACGCTACCATGCGTCTCTCATACGGCTCGGTAAAACCATATTCACCCCGCGATGCCGTTGAATATAATTATGTTTCAACTTTAAAAGGCGTTATGGAAAAAGAAATACCCGACCATCACGAATTTGATGTACCTTTGAAATTAAAACAACTTTATGAAAAACAGGATTTCGGACACTATGCCGATGAAAACGGGAAAATGATTGTCAATTTCCTGACCAACAACGATATAACAGGCGGCAATTCGGGCAGTCCCGTCATAGATGCAGAAGGCAATCTTATCGGACTTGCTTTCGACGGCAACTGGGAAGCCATGAGTGGCGACATCTCTTTTGAAACAGCACTGCAACGCTGCATTTGCGTAGATGCCCGATATGTACTTTTCATTATTGACAAGTATGCCAATGCACAAAATCTGATTCAGGAGTTGACAGTCGTTAAATGACGCAAATTAAATTTGTTTATTTCCAAAAAAAATCGTTCCTTTGCACCCTGTTTTTTGAAAGTAAAAAATTAATAAAAATATCAATATGTCAAGAGTTTGCGAAATAACCGGAAAGAGATTTATGGTGGGACACAAGGTCTCTCACTCCAACAGAAAAACCTTAAAAAGATTTAACGTCAACCTTCAACTGAAGAAATTCTACATACCGGAAGAAGACACATGGATTTGGCTTCGTGTTTCAATGGATGGGCTAAGAAACATCAATAAAAAAGGCATTTCTGCCTGCCTGAGAGAGTCCGAAAAAAATGGACTAATCAGGTTATATTAGAGATAAGGAATTAAATTTTTTATGTTGAAACTGCTACTTTTAAGGTGGCAGTTTTTTTTTTGAGATAAGGATTTTTTACGTGTAATTATTCTGATTAGTACAAAACAAAACTCAAATTATTTTTCGTAAATTTGCACCTTGTTTTTTTATGGAAACTCCAACACACTTGTCAAATACTGAAATCACCGAAAAAACGATTGACGTCGAAAAAATATTTCGGGCAAAAAATCCACGATTATTTCGTTGGACACCTCGTTTTTTGATAAAATGGATTGCCCGTTTGATTTGGCAGGATGAAATAAATCGCATTATTTACACTTATCCCGATGATGACCCTATAACGTTTGCACACCATATTTTAGAAGAGTTTAAGGTGAATATTCAGGTAGTCGGACTTGAAAATCTGCACGACAAAAAACGCTTTATTGTCGCTTCGAATCATCCTTTGGGCGGGTTGGATGGCGTGGCGATGTTAGATACGGTTGGTAGTTTCTACCCAGACATTATTTTTCCGGTTAATGATATTTTGCTGTTTATTCCACAATTTCGGGGTTCTTTCATCCCAATCAGCAAACAGGGAAGCGATATTTCCAATACGTCGAACCTGAAAAATATTCAGACACACTTTTCGTCCGACCGTCCGATTCTTTACTTTCCGGCGGGGATATGCTCCCGAAAACAGCATGGAGTGATCAAAGACTTGGAATGGAAAAAATCCTTTATTACATTAGCGTTGAAATACAAACGTGATATTATACCTGCATATTTTCACGGGCGTAACTCCGGGTTTTTTTACAGACTTTCCAATATTCGGAAGAAGTTGGGCATCAAATTTAATATAGAATTAGTATTATTACCGCGAGAAATGTTTCGTCAACAAGAAAAGACTTTTAAGGTGGTCTTTGGGAAACCGATACCTTATTCGTCTTTTAATGAACGTTTTACAACATACGAATGGGCTCAATTATTACAAGATTTTGTTTACACTTTGAAATCAGGCGAAGAATCATTTGAAGAATTTGTTAATAAAAAATAGAACAAAATAAAACTATGGAAAACATCATCACTGCAATAGACAGAACACTGATAAAGAAAGAATTAAAAGGAAAATTCTGTCGTTTTACCAATTATGGAAACCGAGAGATATATATCGTGGACAACCGTAATGCTCCCTATACGCTTCTTGAGATAGGACGACTACGCGAAATTGCCTTTCGTGATGCGGGCGGAGGAACAGGAAAATCGGTGGACTTGGACAAGTTCGACCTCTCAGAAAATCCTTTTCAACAACTTATCGTATGGGACCCGAAAGAAGAAGAAATCATAGGCGGGTATCGGTTTATTAAATATTCTGACCTAAAGCGTAACCAAGAAGGAATTTTAGATTCCCCTACAACCCATCTCTTTCGATTGGACGATTTCTTTTTGGTTCACTTTGCACCCTATACCCTTGAATTGGGACGCTCGTTTGTTCAGCCTGATTATCAAGCGACTTTCGACATTAGAAAAGGGATGTTTTCGTTAGATAATCTTTGGGATGGTTTGGGCGCTTTGGTAGTAAAAAACCCAAAAACAAAATATTTCTTCGGGAAAATGACCATGTATTCCTCCTACAACCGAGAAGCCCGAAACTATCTCTTTGCTTTTTTAAAACTGTATTTTCCCGACCCCGACCAAATGGTACGTCCTAAAGTTCCCGTTGTAGTAGAAAATATCGAAAAATATACTCAACCGTTTTCCGGAAATTCTTATAACGATGATTATAAAATACTAAACGGTATTATAAGAGAACACAGAGAGAACATACCGCCTTTGGTTAATGCCTATATGAACCTGTCGCCAACCATGCGCTCCTTTGGAGCGGCTTTAAATGCCGACTTCGGAAATGTTGAAGAAATTGGCATACTTATTACCATTGACGACGTTTATGAAAAGAAAAAAGCACGACACATCAATATTTTAGGACGTAAAATTAAATTGCCGAAAAGGAAGAAATGAACATCCAAACCTCAAAATTCATACTCAGTTCCCCGAACTTAAAAGGCTGTCCGGATACAGTGCCAAACATGCCCGAATTTGCTTTTATCGGGCGTTCCAATGTAGGCAAGTCGTCTCTTATCAATATGTTGTGCAACCAAAAAGATTTAGCAAAAACATCGTCGAAACCCGGTAAAACCCGTTTGATAAACTTTTTTCTCATCAACAACGCATGGTATTTGGTTGATTTGCCCGGATACGGATATGCCAAAATCGCCAAATCACAACGCGAAAAATGGGAAATTGAAACACGAAACTATCTGCTCCGCCATGAAAATTTAAAACACATTTTTCTATTGATTGACAGCCGAATTCCACCTCAAGCCATTGACATTGAATTTATGGAATGGCTTGCTAACAATCAACGACCTTTTTCTATTCTTTTTACCAAATGCGACAAACTCTCTTCCAATAAAATACGTTCCAATCTTCAAACCTATCATGACGAACTTTTACAAAGATGGACGGAATTACCATTAGCCCTGCTCACATCAGCGGAAACAAAAAGAGGAAAAGAAGATATTTTAAAAATTATTGAAAATGAGTTTTTACTATCTTAATGCCTCACATTCTGCATTTTTAACCAGAATATCTCTCTACTAAGGTTTTAAAAAAGGAAAATAGTTAATAGAAATAAGGTTTCTAATGCCTCACATTCTGCATTTTTAACCAGAATATCTCTCT
>Ga0209628_10000317_pt1 | contig 29154 bp, 23 predicted proteins | sample TergutCu122P4_FD_187285 | JGI IMG/M metagenome (GOLD analysis project Ga0209628, IMG submission 187285) | Cubitermes ugandensis P4 segment gut microbial communities from Kakamega Forest, Kenya - Cu122 P4 (SPAdes) (version 2) | ecosystem: Host-associated > Arthropoda: Insects > Digestive system...
ACTGCAAACCCTGATACAGAGTCCTAAATTCCCAAATATCGTCTGTTAGTTTTTTGAAAAGTTCTGGATTATTTTCAAACTGCGCTTTCCCAATATTGTAAAGTATTTTCTCGGAATGTTTATAATCTAAACTCCTTAAAAACTCTAACACTTCCTCCAAGAAATCAATTTCAAAACGTTTTTTCATTTCTTTATGATTAAGAGTGCAAAAATAAAAAAAAGTTTCGATATATATCAACTTTTTTATAAAAAAATTTCAACTTATCTTTTTTTCTTCAAGCAAATTATGTCCAAAAATGGCAACTAACGTGGTGGCATATTGTCGAAGTTGCTGCTTTCCAACACTTTATCAACGCGAGCAACGACCGCAAAAATACACAAATATTTATCCCGCGAGGTAAGGCAGCAATTTTGGCAATATGCTCGTTAGGCGTTCGGCGTTTCGTCCCAAGTTTGTTCTATATACTTGTAAATCATTGCCAAAATGCTCTATTCTTTTCCAATTATTGCAAAATACATGTTGTTGCTTGAGTGAATTTCTTTTGTTCTTTGCTATCCACTTCTCTATCATAATTCTTCCCTTCAAGAGAAAATCGAAATAGCGTAGGCGTAAAAGTAGATAATTTTTGTAATGTTACAGCATCAATACTATATTTGGCCTTATACTGGGTCCAAAAACCACCCGATGGTTGTCCAATCGCTATAGGGACAACGTCATCTTGAGCAGTTAAGGATATCGTCTCTCCATTAGACAATTTAAGAATAAAGGGCTCCCCTTTTCTAATTAGTTCTCTAACATTACCTCCAAAATATATATCTGCGTCAATAAAAAAATTATCCCCTAATCTATTTACAATAAAATTGTACCTAAAAGGTTTGCCTGCATGAGTAACACTCGGCATTGATGTTTTTTCTTTTACTTCTAATGAAATACCCTTTGTTATTTCACCAGTAAATGGGTCGTTTTTCTCATAATCGAATTTGCATTTTTGTGCAGAAATTTGCATTGTAGCAAAAAACAGGAATAAAATTCCCAAACCTAAAATTTTTGTGATATGTTTCATTTTTTTGATTTTAAATTTATAATTAGTTCGTCAAATTTCATTTTTTCTTTCGTTATCCGTTGCGCTGTCTCCCGCTGACGCCTAACGTTTTATTATACGCAATATATTTTCGTTAATAAAATCAAATGCGAAAATATAATAAATTGCTTAGTATTTGTTTTTTTAATTTTTTTGCCGACGTAATAAACAATTATGGCAACTGTAGTATTTGAGTGGAAAAGTTGATACTTTGTTTACCCTCAAAAATCATATTGCAACAACAAATTAACCCGATGCGCATGCCCTTTTTGTCCATCTAAATTCACGCGTTCTCCCCACACCAATTCAACACCGGCGGTGGCAAAATCAAAGGGTGTTAATGGCTAAATATTGCCCGTATTTGTAGTACCATGGAGCATTTTTTTCAAAAACAGAACCATTGCCGGAAGGGGTTTCCAATTTGGTAATTCCATATACGATATTGGAATGCAGTTTTTTCGTCCAATATTGTTGCAAACCGAGGTAACCGCCATACATCCACACGGTGTTCATTTTTTGAGATTGTCTGAAAGCGGGCAGTAAATCAAGATTAAATATGGACAAATCCTGAATATAACTTGCAATGCCTCTTCCTCCGTCTAACTGGTAATATAGCATGGCATTTTTCCACAAATTAAATGTGCCGCTCAGGGAAACTCCACCGCCGGGCATAAACACCGACTTTTTGGATTGTGTAGAATCCCCGTAATTCATCACTCTAAATATGCCTCCTAATTGCACGTGCCCAAATTTTCCGCTAAATTTAATGTGCGCCGCAAAATCGGGAATGCGTTGCGGCTGGTTATACACTCCTTTAAAACGCTCATACTCTTTATACTCCCCCATTAAGATTTCAGAGAACTCGGCCGCCGCCGCCACTTGAAGTTTGTCCTTATAATAATAGGTATAGCGAATCAAGGGATGCCGGCTGGCAATTTGGTTGTTGGGACCCTCGCCGTCAATGGTAGGAGGTCCCGCCTGCAAATCCATAAATGTGCTCCATGTTTGCCCCACAGTTAATCCCAAAAGGGAAATATAAGCGTGGCGCAACCTAAAAGCATTGTTGGGTCCGTTAAAACCTGCCTCCACAAACGAAACAATCATGTGTTTCTTTACTCGTCCCACCACTTTAAAATGCAACCGCGATGTGTTTGCAAAGATCCTAAATTACTAAGGCACTTATTCTTTGCGACCTTTGCGAATAATCTTTGCGTCTTTGCGTTAAAACTTTTTTACGCTTAATCGAAAATTGATAAAGATGTATTTTAAAAAAAATAATAACATACTCTATTTCACTTATTTATATGCATAGGGACACTTATTATGGTGTCCCTATTTTTTTTCAAGTCAATATTATTATTTTTGCGGGAGTTTTTACAATCTAATTTATTAACCAACAAATGAAAAAATATTACTTAAAATGCGTTTCGTGCGGCTATGTAACAAAAGATTTTTCTGATTGGTTTAGTGCCAATCAAGAGTGCATACAGTGTAAAAGCAAACACTCGGAGGTTTGGTATCATGCTGATTATGATTCTTTAAAAAATTTGTTATTACAACATCCGGAAAATTTTTGGCATTATTTTGATTTCCTACCGCTTTATCACAAAAAAAATGTGGTTTCATGTAAGGAAGGCGCTATCCCTATTGAAAAATGGGATTTTTTAAGTGATTATGCACAGAAAGAGTTTGGTATTCATTGTAATGTTTTGGTTTATCGAAATGATTTAAACGGAGGGACAAACACCTTTAAAGATGTGGCGGCGGCGCTGGCGGCATCACTGTTTAAAGAGCATGGAATTAATCATTATACCATTGCATCTACCGGAAATACGGCAACCGCATACAGCAAATATTTATCTTTGGCAGGGGTAACACTTTCCGTTTTCGTACCCAAGTGTATCGTACAAGATTCTGTGAATGAGATGCGTTCTTATAATCAGGATGTGCGTGTGGTGGATGGTGATTACGCTTTTGCTAAAAAAATGGCGGCAAAGTTTCACCAGCAAAACAATGTGCTGATTTCGGCAGGAAATATTGACCCCATACGGGTGGAAGCAAAAAAAACCATGGTTTTTGAGTTTTTACGGCAACTGGGAAAAATGCCCGATGCGTATATCCAAGCCGTGAGTGGTGGCACAGGGCCCATTGCCATTGATAAAGGGGTGCGCGAGATTGAACATATTGACCTCCGCGCCAAATTGCCCCGATTAATATTGGTGCAGCAAGATACCTGCGACCCAATGGTGCAAGGTTGGGAAAAAGCAACTCGGGAAAATTTCCCGAAAGGGTGGGAAAACAATTACCCCACCATTGAAAACCCGCAAACATGCGTTTCTATTTTGTCCACCGGAAATCCCGCCATGTTCCCGATTGTGGCTCCCCTTGTGAAGAAAAGCGGCGGCGCCTTCGTAAGAGTAAAAGAGGAAGAACTAATTAACTTGGCCATGAAAATTTATAAGGAAAAAAATCTGATTCTGGGCCCAGCTTCCATAGTTTGTTTGTCAGGTTTTTACCAAGCCTTATCAGAAAACAGAATAAAAAACGGCGACACTGTACTTGTTAATACCGGAGAGGGTTGTGCACGGGCACTATGGTTTGAAAAGGAAATTAGACAAGGGCTTCAAACAAATAATATATGGTAACTAATGACGTTGTATTATTGTTAAACTTAAATTTTTTAAATATGAAAAAATTATTCATCGCAGTAATTATTTTGATGGCAACCTGCACCGTAACTATGGCGCAACCCAGAGCCATCGGAGGTCGTTTGGGATATGGAATTGGAGCATCCTATCAACATGGCTTTGGTGAAAAAAACATGCTTCAAGTAGATTTGGATGGTATGGGTTGGTACTATGCGAATTCTTATGTTTCGCATGGATGGTGGAGTATTCAAGCAGTAGCAACTTACAACTGGATTTTCCCTTTTAAATCGTGGAATGGACCAGGCTCATGGAATTGGTACACGGGAGTTGGTGCAGGAATTGGTATGAACTGGAATCATTGGCTTTCTGGAAATGCAGGAGTTGCCGGTATGATTGGATTTGAGTATAATTTTAAATTTCCTCTGCAATTATCGCTTGATTTCCGTCCTGTTGTTGGCCCCTGTTTTTCAAAACATGACGTATATTTTAGTTGGGGAGGGCTGCTCCTAAATTCTGCAGCCATAGGTGTTCGATACAAATTTTAAAGTTAAGTATCCTTTTTATATAATCTTCAGATAGACCCATTATGGGTGGATTTTCTTAAAAAAAAATGCTAATCATTTGAAAAACAAACATATTAGCATTTTTTGAGGTCTCTTCCAGATTCGAACTGGAGTAGACGGTTTTGCAGACCGGTGCCTAGCCACTCGGCCAAGAGACCAACGGGCGGCAAAAATATATTTTTTATTGAAACTAATCCATAGTTTGCCTAACTTTTTCTCTCGGAACAGGATTTACATAAATATCATCAATCTGTTTGGGGCGGTAAGCATCTAACCAGCGAAAATCTTTCAATAGCCGGTCGCTCATAGGAAGTTCACAGTCTGCCCAAAATTTGCCATCAGGGTAATCATAAAACCGAAGTTCCTCTATTTCATTGTTTTCTAAAAACATTTTCATTTCATTTGTTTCCATTCTGTTGATGCCTATTAACAAAGTATCATCATCCATTACATAGTAAAGAACCTCCACATTATTGAGCACATTTACCTGTTTTAGTTCCCGTTCTCGAATAAAACCAATAATATTTTTCCCTTTTACCTGATTAAATTCTACTTCGTCATACACATCGGCAATAATAAAGGCATTGGTTAGCAGTTCCATTTGCGAGGTGATAGAGTCTATGATGGAAAATCTAATGGTATCTCCAAAAAGTTGATTTTCCTTATTCCACAATACCGGATTATAATACATCATACCTACCGAGTCTATCACATTGTAACTTATTGAATCGCAAGCACCCTGAAAATCTTTATTAAAAAATTTCACATGAAAATAGGCAAGCATCAGTTGGGGGTTCTGCACAGAATCGAAGTACATTTTCAGGGTATCTCCGTGCAGAAAAAGGGAGTCGTTTTTCTCTTTATCAATCATAATTAACAACGCACTGTCGGTAATCCACGTCAAACCACCTTTTTCCAGGTACTCCCCGTAGTTTCCTTTCACAATATATCCACGGGCGGTATCTAAAAGTGTAATATTGTTTTTCACAATTCCAAATGCAATATTTTTATCATAATAAGCCGAATCGGCGGTAAGTTCCTGGTCTTTATTAATAATCTTAACACTATCAATGAGTTGAGAATAATTATTTCGGGTATCGTACCAGCCGGAGTTAGTGAAAATATCATTTTCATCGGATACTAAATGGGTACGGCATAAAAAATAAACAATTTCAGTACTTGTATGATAATTAAAAGAATCGCATGTCATTTTATAAGTAGGATTTGTTAGAACCACATTCCTTCTAAAATGAGCAAAATTGTCATGGGTGTTGTATCTTCCGTACCTGCTGGTTAGCGTATCTTCTTTTGAAATCATTTTTCCACCGGTAACATAGAATGCTATGCCGGAGTTGCTATTATAAATCAAACTGTCTGTGTAAAGTATTGATGTATTATCTTTTAAAATAACTTTTCGAGAAACGGTAGAAATTTTTGTATTTCCGTCGTAAATTGCTCTATTGCCATATAAAGTAACGGTATCATTAATAAAAAAAGTAACGGGTTTTCCGAAAGCTATCATTCTATTATCTTCCACATAGTAATAAGCACTATCTGCATAGCCAACAGTATTTTCGTGGGTAAAAACTACATTTCCAATGAGCCTGTCCACTCCCGGAAGATACTCCTCGTCACGATAGAGTTTTTCGGCGCGAAAAGTAATTATCTTTCCCTGTTGTTGGGCAAAAAGTGTAAAGAAATTACAAAAAACAAGAAAAAAAAGAAAATAGCGCGACATTACAAATCATCTACAGGAACACCATTAATTTCAATAATTCTATCCTCTTTAAACAGCATTGTTTTTTCTACTTCGCCGGTTGTCAGATAATGGGTTTCCAATCCCTCTTTTTTATTATTAACAAAATTTGTTTCACATTTCAGCCGCCCCATTTCGTCATAAGTAGTTCTTTTTCCGGTACCTTTAACAAAAGTTCCTTCCCCCACAAGCAACCCTCTCTCATCATAGTTTTCCCAATCACCATCAAAGAGGTCGTTTACAAAAAAACCGGTTTCTTTAACCACACCATTAAAATACCAGGAAGTTACAGGTCCGTTTTTAAGTCCCTTAGTATAATGGGTTTCCATAGAGCGGTTCCCATTTCTGTGATAATGGGTTTCAACGCCCTCTAACAAGTCGTTTTTATAGTATGCCAACAATTTTATTTTTCCATCAAAGAAACGTTCTGTAAAAGTGCCGTTTCTTTTTCCTCTTTTCATTTCAACTTCCATAATTTTGGTAGGATAATGTTTGTGATAGTAGGTGGTGGTTCCTGTTTCTTTACCAAAGCGGTAGTGAGTCTCCGATTTCAAATGTCTGTTCTTATAAAGTTCACGTTTTGTTTTGATGCAACCTGTAAGCAAGAGCAGAAGGCAAAGGAGCGTTAAAAATTTGGGGGTGATTTTCATTTTTTTTCGTTTTACATCAATTTTCATTTTATCCGTTTCTTCGGCTGTCAAAGTCACTTTTGGAGGATTATCATAAGGAATAATATCTTTGATATATTTTAACTCAATAATGATGTTTTCCTTGTTTTTCAATTGAGCAACAGCGTTAATTATCTCTTTTGAAAAATCAAAACCGATAATAAATCCACAAATTTGCCCTTCTTTTTTATTTCTTTCAAAATGAGCGATATCATCTCTTTTAATTGCGGTAACAAAAGCATCAAGCGTATCACGTCCGACAGGTTTTTTCCATTTTTTTACTTGAATCGGCGTACCGGCCTGAGTATGCCCGTCAATTCCTAAATCTTTACCTCCTTTTTCGTTTGGAATGCCCCCATATTTATCTACAATCCAAATTTCAAAATCTTTTCCGTCTGTGGCTTGGAGTTTTTTTAGGTCGAAAGTTGGCAAAATGACTTCGTAAGGTTGTTTTTTATCGAATAAATCATCTACCCGTTTTTTCATTCTCAAATCGGAAACCTTTATAGCCATTACAGATTGATCAATTCCAATCCACCTTCTGTTTAATCTGTCGGCAACAGCAATAGTAGTACCACCACCAACAAAGGGGTCAAGCACAACATCGCCCTCGTTTGTGGCACATTTTATAATTCTTTGTAATAACGCTTCAGGTTTTTGTGTGGGGTAACCGATGCGTTCTTTGGCAGATGGTGCAACAAATGGTATTATCCACACATCATTTTCTCTGACACCTTTTTCATCAAAACTTTTATCACTCACTAAAACAGGTTCTTCGTCTTTTTTGAACCTATGTAAAACCCCTTGTTTTTTCTTTTGCTTTGATCCTTCTGTGTAATCAGTATATAAGGGATTGAAAATATAATTATTCGATTTTGAATACCAAAAAATTGTATCATGAAGTCGTTGAAAATTATTTGCATTTGCTGTCCATCTACGATAATGCCAAATTATTTCGTTCCTAAAATTATTTCTTCCAAATAGTAATATGTCATCTAAAATTTGGCTTTTAATATAGTGACTTGCATGGTGGTCACAATGCAGAAAAATACTGCCGGTATCTTTCAAAATGCGGTGCATTTGGCGCACCCGAACTTTTAACCAACTAATATAATGGTCTATTCCGCCTGCAAAACGGTCTTCAAAACTGCGTTTTTCGCCATCGTCGCCCCATATAACCTCGTAAGTTCTATTGCTGAAAAACGGTGGGTCAAGATAAATCAAGTCAACGGATTTGTCAGGTATTGACTGTAAAACAGTGAGGTTATCACCAAGTATAAGTTTGTTTGTAAAATCTTCCTGCGCCATAACTTTATTTTTTTGGCAAATTAACAACTTTTTCCGAATAATTTTCTATTTTGATTTACATAAAAATCAACACCTTCTTTCACCAACCTCTTCCGCCGCCGCCACCACCACCGCCTCCGGAAAAACCACTGCTTCCCGAACTCCAGCTGCCCGAACCGGATGATGAAGGATTTGTATTGCCTACAGACATGTTAAATGATTTACCTAAAGTAGCAAAAGTAGTCGCAAAACCGGCTGTTGCAAAACCATTCGGGTGGTGATACCATTCCGGCTTGTAATTAAATTGTTGCAATACATTGTTGAATTTCTTGCACCATTGGTTACTTACTCCCAATGCAATGGAATATGGCAACAGTTTTTCAAAGAGTTCGGGGGTCAGTTCGGGCGGAGTAAGAAGGTTAAGGCGATGTTGTTCCGCCTTCTTCATGTACAACTTAAATCCCTTGATTTCATTATTCAATTCTGCACCATCTGGGGAAAATCTTTGGATACGAAAAGCAAAAACTATTAACAAAACAATCAACAACCCTATAAACACTCCTGCAAGTCCATGAATTACATTTTCGCCGCTGTCGTTTACTCCCGCTGTCAAAAAAATGTACAAGATACTAACAACAACAATAATAAGTAAGAATATGGCAGTATAATTTCCATTATTTTTAAAATAATCTTTTATCCTCCATGCCGATATTAATGATTTTTCCAAACCTGTTTGCGCTTGAGAAAATTTTTTGTGGTTTTTAGAGTTAACACTTACCATCTTTTCGCCGTTTGAGAATAGTTTTGCGTGTATCTCTTTCTCTTCGGGGCGAAGTCGTTCGGTATTTTCTTTATTTTCAAGAGTATATTTGTTTAACGACCAAGGAGTTTTTTCACAATGAATTGTAATGGCGCCTTTCACCGCCATCTCAACTAAAGTAGCCGTAAAAGCCTTGTCTCCATAATATCTTTTAGAAAGATAATAGATAGCCGCCGGCGATAACTTGCGCGGGGGAGTAAAAAAGGGTATTACCAACCTTTTTTCCGTTCGTTTTCCTACTTTGCAGGAGGCGTAGAAACAGTACAACAAACAAATCAACAAACCCGTTGGGAAACAAATATGATGCTGGTAGTTGTTCCAAAACATTTGGGTTTTAGAAGGGGGTGGCGGGCGCTTGACAATATCGCGGGGAAAAGATACGGAAACCGTAAATCCTTCTTTAGGGTACAACTCACGCGTAGTAGCAAACAGTTGCACGTTACCACTATCTATCACGGAGTAATCATTTCCTGAAACGCCAAATTTTCCAGTAAAAGCGTATGTTTTTCCGGCGATGGCATGTTCAGGTAAAGTAATTGTCGCCGATGCTTGTTCGATGTTAAAAATCCAATCATTTCCTGTAGCATTCCAGTAAAGTTCGTCGTGGTCATCAAAAAATCCGATATGTCCAAAACTTTCGTAAACAATAGTATATTCGTATTCACCACGATGCAACCATACATTTTCATCGCCGATATAAACGGCAAGATTCCCGTTTTCCTTTTTGGTATGAAATTTTGATGGTTCTCCATTGCATTGCACCGAGAGGATATTAACCTCCACACGTACATTATTACCTTTGTTATTTTTACGATAAACAGGTATTTCTCTAACAATGCCGCGTTTTATTTCGTTTCCGGCAGCATACACTTTAATATGCTCGGCAACTTCAACTCTGCCCGTTGTATCAATCACAATATCAGCATGATAATTGATAATGCGCTCTTGCTGCTGCCCAAAAGCCGTAGCGAAGCAAAATAATAGTGGAATAAGGATTTTTAAGCGTTTCATGATTATTCTCTTTAAATTACGCTGCAAAAATACTGATTTATTCGTTAGCCAACTGATACTTTAATGAGTAATTTCACTCAATTTTATCTATCATTTGAGGAATGCGGTGTGTTGTTTAAATTCAATTTGGCGGTAACGTATTTTTTTTTTATATTTGCCGCCAAATTGAATTTTTAATATTATGAATAATATTGTTGGTAGAAAAAAAGAAATTGAACTTTTACAAAAAATTGTAGAATCTAACGAACCTGAATTTGTTGCTGTTTACGGACGTCGTAGGGTTGGTAAAACATTTTTAATCAAAGAGTTTTTTAGAAACAAATTTACTTTTTATTTTTCAGGCAGCGAAAATGCTTCTTTAAAAAAACAACTACAGAATTTTCAATTTGCATTTCAAAGTTATTTTAATGTGATGGTTCCAACCCCTAAAAATTGGACAATTGCTTTTGAAATGCTACGTAAAGAGATTAGTCGTTCCAAAAAGCAAGGAAGAAAAGTGATTTTTATTGACGAAATGCCTTGGCTTGCCACAATGGGTTCAAACTTTATTCAAGCATTTGAATATTGGTGGAATACTTATGTTTCGTCTAACTCGGACATTTTGTTGATTATTTGCGGTTCTTCAACTTCTTGGATGCTTGAAAAAATAATAAAAAATCGCGGCGGATTACATAATAGGGTTACACGGCAAATTTCATTACAACCATTTTCATTGAAAGAATGTGAAGAATTTTTAGTAAAGCAAAAACTACTTATTGACCGTTCCCAAATTCTTGATTACTATATGATTTTTGGAGGAGTTCCCTATTATTGGAAACAAATTGACAAATTAATCGGTTTGCCGAAAAATATTGATAATATGTTTTTTAGAAGTGAAGGAATGTTGAAAGATGAATTTAAAAAAATTTTTAATTCGCTGTTTAAACATTCCGACAAATATGTTAAACTTATTATTACGCTCGGCGAAAAGAGAATGGGACTTACGAGAGATGAAATTGTTGAACTGTCAAAACTCAACGACGGCGGTTCTATTACACGAATGTTGGAAGAGTTGGAACAATGTGGCTTTATACGTTCTTTTTATGCTTTTAATAAAAAACAACGAAATAAAATTTATCAGTTAATTGACTTGTTCTCATTGTTTTATTTAAATTTTATTTTCAATAAACACAATAATGATGAAAATTTTTGGACAAATAATTTTAGAACTCCAACGCATAACACTTGGAGGGGGTATGCCTTTGAACAAGTGTGCTTGTGGCATATTCCGCAAATTAAAAACAAATTAGGAATTTCAGGCGTATCAACAAATTATTCAGCTTGGCGCAGTATGAACGAAAGTTCAAAAAACGTTGCTCAAATTGACCTCGTAATCGACCGCAATGACCACATAATCAATATTTGCGAGATGAAATATTCAAAAGATGAATACATAATTACAAAAGAATACAACGAATTACTTCGCAAAAGATATGCTATGTTTTCAGACGAAACGAAAACACGCAAAACTGTTCATACAACGATGATTACAACTTATGGAGTAAAACATAACCTCTATTTTGGAAATATACAAAACGAAATTAAAATGGACGATTTGTTTGTCCTTTAATTTGGCGGTAACTATGTATTTTATATGACATCCCGCCAAATTGAAAAGGCGCGATTGATAATATACGACAAGGATATGAAAGTGTATTAAAAATCAAATCTTCTCCAGCAACCCCTTCACCTCCTCCTCTGTGTCGGTCAGTTTTTTCTTACAGATATTGATTAACAGCGTGGCTCTTTTGAGCATTTCTGTCAATTCATCTACAGAGATTTCTGCATTTTCCATTTTGCGAACCAACAGTTGCAGCTCTTCAAAAGCATCTTGATAGGTTTTTGTTTCTTTCATCGTTATGGGATTACTAATTTAGCAAACTTTAGAAGTAAGGTTTTGTTGCCTACAGAGTCAAAAGTTACGATTGCCTTTTTGTCCAAACCGTCGCCGTCGGTTTGAATAACTTTTCCATAGCCAAAAGTGTCGTGATACACACGCAGCCCCACATAAATCTGGTCGGCTCTTGCTTCGAGCCCTACTTTTTGAGCAGGTTTTCGTTCCACCACTTGCCGTTTGTGAAGTACTGCTTCTTTTATAGGAATGAAGTTCAACGGCGTTACTTCACTCACATCGGAAATACATATATTGCGCCCCATAGATGCTTTTTGTGTTTTATGAATATACTGTTCGGGAATTTCAAACAAAAAACGGCTCTCTTCACAAAACTGCAAAGAGCCAAAACGATAGCGTGTTTGCGCACAAGTTAGCGTAAGTTTTTTTCGCGCCCGTGTTATCGCCACATAAAACAACCGGCGTTCCTCTTCCAATTCTGCCCTTGTGCCCAAACTCATGGAGGAGGGAAAAAGATTCTCTTCTAATCCTGTAACATACACATAGTCAAATTCTAATCCTTTTGCCGAGTGAATGGTCATCAACTTCACTCTATCCTGATGTTCGTTCTTTTTTTCTTCATCATCGGTGAGCAACGAGATGCTTTCTACAAACCGGTCTAATGATGGAAAATAATCGGTGATAATTTCGCCGGTATTTTCATTAAAAAGTGATTCCGGTTCTTTTTCGGTAAACTCTTTCATAGAATCTAACAGTGCTTCCACATTTTGCAACCGGTCAATATCTGATTTATCGGCGTTCAGTTCTTGTTGAATGCCGGTGGATAGCACAATATTTTTCCCCAGTTCGTAGGCATCGCATTTGGTAAGCATCGCCGAAAAACTTTTAATGCGCACGGCAAAGTCCTGCAAACGGGCTTTGGTGGGTGCGTTCACATCCAAATGATAGAGGTCGGGATTCTCTACCACATTCCAAACGCGGGTGTTTTGTTCATGGGCGCACACAATAATCTTGTCCACTGTTGTGGCGCCAATACCACGCATAGGATAGTTAATCACCCTCCGCAGCGATTCCTCATCGTAGTGATTGATAGTCAGACGGAAATAGGCCAAAACATCTTTAATCTCTTTCCGTTTGTAAAACGAAATGCCGCCATACACAATATAGGGAATATTTTTTTTGAGCAACGCTTCTTCCAACGCCCGCGACTGCGCGTTGGTTCGATATAAAATGGCAAAATGGGAATTGTTTTTCTGAAAGTTTTGTTTGGTTTCAAAGATGGAGTGCGCCACTGCCTGTGCTTCATCGTTGTCGCTGCCAGTTTTTAAGATTTCAATTTTATATCCCTCTTCGTTTTCAGTCCAAACTTCCTTGTGCAACTGGTCTTGATTGTTCTTAATTACAGCGTTGGCAGCGCTAACAATATGTTTAGTAGAACGATAATTCTGTTCTAATTTAAAAGTTTTGGTTTCAGGGTAATCTTTTTTAAAATTAAGGATATTTTGAATGTTAGCGCCGCGAAATGCGTAGATACTTTGCGCATCGTCTCCCACTACACAGATATTGTGGTGTGCAGCTGCCAATTTTTTCACAATCAAATACTGTGCAAAATTAGTATCCTGGTATTCATCCACTAAAATATATTGAAAACGATTTTGATATTTGTGTAATATTTCCGGAAAATCTCTGAGTAGTACATTCATATAAAACAACAGATCATCGAAATCCATGGCATTAGAATTTTTTAAACGGAGGTTATATCGTTTAAAAATTTCGGCGATAAAGGGCTTCCCGCTCGCTCTGTCGGCTTCCATAATTTCGGGACTGCGGGCGTAGTCATTAGCAGAGAGCAGACTTGATTTTGCTGAGGATATGCGATGCAACACGTGGCTTGCCACGTAAGTTTTGGGGTCTAAGTTCATCTCTTTCACAATACTTTTGAGCAGGTTTTTCGAGTCGTCGGTATCGTAAACGGAGATATTGTGCAGGAACCCCAATTTTTCGTGTTCCACTTGAATAATGCGGTGAAACACGCCGTGAAAGGTGCCCATCATTACGGCTTTTGCGTTTGCATTGCCCACCAATTGAAAAATTCGCTCTTTCATTTCGGCGGCGGCTTTGTTGGTAAAAGTAAGGGCTAAAATGCGATATGGGTTAATGCCTTGGGTAAGCATGTAGGCGATGCGGTAGGTGAGCGCCCTTGTTTTTCCTGAGCCGGCACCGGCAATAACCATAACGGGGCCGTTAATTTGCATCACCGCAGCACGCTGCGAATCGTTGAGTTGAGAGAGAATCTGTTGTTCGGCAGTCATTATGTTAATGTGAAATGTTTCTATTATAAATAAAGAAATTACAAAACAAAGTAGCGGCAAAGATAATGAAATTTAATGAATTTGATGATAAAAAAACTAAATTTGCACCCAAAAAAAATATGTCCTAAAGTTTGAGTTTAGCATTAGATGGGAAAAGTATATTTAAAATTGAGCCTCTTAAATAATCAAGTTATGAGCCCTGAAGTAGTAAATGTAAAACCAGAAAAAGATTATACCCTTCATTTGTGGTTTACAAATGGAGAAGAAGGTATTTTTGATGTAAAACCTTATTTGGAATATGAGGTTTTTCAAGTATTAGCAAGGCAAAATATTCGTATTTTGAACCCTGATGACAACTCATGCTTGCTGTTTTTTCTATCTAATGAATGCCAAAAAAGAGAAGCGTAATCGTAGATTTATTGAAATGGCATCGTAGAAAAATTGAATTTTTTTTAGTAAATTGTTCTTTATAACACAGTAAAGTAATTATTAATCTGTGAAAATCTTGTATAATCTGTGTTATTTGTGTGCTTTTAAGACAACCCCTTTACAAATTTCTCAGATTTAAAAAATATACGATTTTCATTTAAAAAATAAACGGTAAATCATTAAAATTGAATCTTTTTTTAATTATTTTTGCAGAAAAAATTATTCATCAAAATACATCTATTATGAAAAAAATCCTTTTTATTTTCTTTTTCGGCGCACACAAAACCGCTCTTTGGCTGCAGGTTTGTTTCCCGTTCACATACTTTTTCTTTCTTCGCAGTTATAGTTACTGTCGTAATATCTCTTTCCTCGCTATTTTTTTCGTTTGCCCATAAAATCTGAATGTGTAGCAGTATTGAGAAGTAGGAGTATCAGCTTCTCTCTCTCCTCTTTCCATAAAAGTAGCCAATCGGGTTTTATATGGCATTCCCAAACTCCAACATACTGTCCTTTTAATTGATGTGCATGATTTTTCTTCGGTAGAGGTTTATCCTCCACCAACAATGTAATTATTTCTAACAACAAATTCAGGTCGAAGTTTCTTGAATAAGACAATGCAATACTTTTCTTGAATTGATTGGTAATTTGTAATTCAAAAACAATATTTTGATTACTCTCCAAAGATTTTAGTTTTTCAAAAAAAGATTTTGCTGTGATTTTCTTATTGCCTTTTTTCTCTTTCATAACTTGGAGTGAAAATAGTTGTTACGTTGCCGGAACGAACATCTTCTAACGCCATATCCAGCGGCGACATTTTTTTTGTTGCTACTTCTGTTGCACCAGCCAAAATAGCAGAACGAAGAATGCTCTTTATAAGAACATTTTTACTGTCATAATTTATTGTTACTGTTGCCATAATATTATTATTAAATTGCAACTGCAAAAATAATATATTTTCCATAACAAAAACTTTCAAAAAAATTATATCATTATCAGGCGGGCGGGCTACAAAAGAACAAATTGTGTTAGCAATTTTTCTTTTGTTTGGTTTTGCAAGTTTCGGCTTATTCTCCTGAGCGTACGGTGGCAAAACCAAGTGAATGGCGGCAAATATGGCGATGGCGTATTTTGTATTTTATTGTTGTACAATATGCTTGCGGGGGATTTGCTGACATTTTCTTGCTGCGCGTTGGGCAAGGTGGTGTTTCAGCAGAGGGTTTGTGTGTCGGAAACACGACCTTACCCAATGGGAAAACGACGGTTGGGACTTCTCAATTCCTTTTCTGTCAAACAGTAATGCACTTTCAGCAGAAGCATCAATACCGCACATTCCTTATCTTTATCCACAACGCCTGAATCTTTAATGTGCCGGTAAGCGTGGCATAAGTGTCGTTATCGTAGTGTACCACCAACTTAATTTCATAAGTGCCGTTCTCAAAAGGCTTACTCCAAGTGGCTGCCGATGTTTCAAAAACGTTGTCAATATACCACATTATGCTATCAGAGGCTGTGGGGTGCAGTCCTTCTATTTCGGCGCGAAAGTTCACGGTCTTATTGCAAAAAGTCGTATCTGTCAAATAGTGCACTTCGTTTATATAAAACGCTGCTTGGTTACAGGATTTAACAACAAGTGTACCTGTTTTAGAAATGGTGTCATTGTTTTCAAAACGAGCCCACATTCTAATCTCATAATCGCCTATAGAAAATGGTTTACTCCATTTCAAAGAATCGCGTTTGGTTTGTTCTTCTTCTCCATTGATATACCATTTTAACCTCCCCTGGTTTGGATGCAGATTACCTACTATCTCTGCGCTAAAATTTACTACACCTTCACAAATAGGATTATTGCACAAAAGTTGATAGGGAATTTCGTTGGCGTAGAAAGTACCCTGCATATCTCGCATAGCGGAACTGGCAAGGTAATAGAAGGATGCTGTTGATGCCGCACTTGAATGGGCATATCCGTAAATAATTAATCCGGCAGGGTTGGAAAAAATGTAAGATGCTGTACTATTAGTAAGCGGTATACTGTAGAACGACATTTTTGCTACAGCATTGTCAACCCAATCAACTCCCTGCAATTCTACCGGAGGTGCTCCGCCAATAGAAACCTCAGTCTTTTCTTTTGCATCTGTTGAAGTAACAATCAAAGCATAGTGCGAAGAAAAAAAATTATAATTGACGGGGACCATTGGCGCAATCAAAGAACGGGCAACTTTTTGTTCCATTCCTGATATCCAACATTGTGTTTGATTAGACCCAAGGTTTAATGGGGAAGATCTAAATCCTCTGAAATATGAACATACTCCCACAGGGTGGTTGGCTTCGATATAACATCCGGCACTGTCTAAATGCAAATCCAACTCAACAAATTGATGTGCTTGCAGATTGGTAAGAGTTTCCTGTGCGCCCGGTATGCCGGTGCGAAGCGTGCCGCCTGTTTGAGTAATGTTAGTGCCATCTTGCGAGGCAACAATACGAACTACATCTTTATCAATGACAGAAACAGGTACAAAAAGTTTTTTTGACCAGGTATTAACAGGAGGTATTTGTTGAAACAAAATACTAGAACTACTTAAACCAGGTTGTGGGGGAATGACTGTTCTTTGATTAACAGCAAAAAAAGCAACCGGATGATTGGAAGTGATAAAAGAACCGGTCATGTCGGTAGCAGATGTTCTGTAAAAGACTTGCCCTGCGTTTAGTGTTTCTACTAAAACTTCATTGTGAAATAATTGGGTATTATTTTTGGTTGCCACTACAGCGTACGCATCCGAATAAGATAAAGGCGTGTTCGAGATATGATAATACTCATTTCCGAGTGCAGTAACAGGCAATACATTGGTAACATCATCTACTATTTCAGGATAATGGTTAAACGCATAAACACTAACCGGCTCTGAAGAAATAATATGAATGCTCTTATTGGTTTTGCCCATCACAGTGTTATATACTGCATTCCTTTGGTCTAAATCTAAATTGCAATCATACACTTCGTAGGGATTAATACTAAAAGGGATGTATACTCCAATTAAATTGGTAAAGTAAATTTTACCATTGGTTTGTTTGCTGCCTCCTACAATACGAATTTGCAATTCATGATAAGTATTACTACTGCCATAGTTAAAAATTCTTCCAAAAGTAAGCCAAAAATCAGTTCCTTCGGTGTTTTGCGCTTGTAGCGAGAAAACGCTTAACATTGAAAACAGAAAGGTTGTCATTAAATACTTTATTGCTCTCATTGCTGACGCAAATTTTTTTGCAAAAGAACAAAAATTTTTGTATGTCGTATTGAAATAATTATAACTTTGCACATTCAATAATTAATTAGTCAAAATCAATGCATTATGAAAAAAACTTTATTATTTTTTGTTCTTATTTTTAGTCTTCTGGCATCAACTAAAGCCGGATATTTCATTAAAGGGGTAAATGTTTCTATTTCTAACCTAAAAAATTTCACACTTACGATAGATGGTGATGGAACTCCTGTCTCGGCGGGTTCAATGCACACAGGAAGTGGCTCAGGATTAAACAACATTGTACTTATTTATGCAAACACTCAGGATGGAGTTCGTTTTCCACTTTCATTTGGTGGTTCTGATGAAAATTTTGATATTATTGTGCGCGACCTTCACTATTATAATGGTGGCTATGTGTTGTGTGGGGCTCGTATTACAGAAAAATATTCTGTTGCTTTTGTGGCAGAGATATATGATGATGGTAACGGACTTGCAATGAATTATATCGAACACCCCGAAGTAAGTATCTATTATTCCATCTGTATTCCTGCCTGTCCGTTGTTGAATTATTATGCTTGTGGGAAGAGCGGCAATTCCGGGGCAATTTGTTCCATTGCTAAGAGTAGTTTGCAATTAACAAATTTTACACAACAGGAAAAGAAGAATGGGAGTTTCATAAGATTATTGAAAAACCCACTCAAATTTGCGCTGAACCTTATTTCGTTGCTTCCGGGCGTAATCCTATATGCGATATGATAGGATTCACTACTACTGACCTGTCGTTTAGTTCAATTAGAACTTATATTTGGCAACAACGAACAGAGCCTGCCTCTCTTGTTGTAGTTTGTGATTACATTTTTGAAGCCAACAAAATTGTTTTGGCATCCTCTTATAATTATTATATAACCCTAAATCCTGTCATTTTTCCGGTTTCTGCTTTCGCTCAGATTAGTGCATATCAATATCTTGAAGTGGGAAGTTCAATAGAGGGAAACTATTATGTACAAGATATAGGAATGTCTCAAATAAATGATTTTGAAAATCCTCTTATTTCTGTTGCAGGTTATTGTACACGTGAGACTTCGCCTGTAAGGAGTTTCGCTTGGCACGGTTCTGTAAGGGGAATATCAACTTCTATTCCAATGACAAATAATAACTATTTCGGACAAGTTGGTGACTTTTGGGAACATCATAAAATTAGATACGACCAAATGGGAAAAACATTTACAGGTGGGCATTCTCAAGGTATTTTGAATGGTATTTTTTCAGAGAGTGCATTATTTGGTTCACCATTAGAATTTGCGCCTGATTGCGACCATCTTTACAAGAGTGAATTACCCGTCAATAATCCTCGTCAATGGTCTTCGTTTGGTTTAGTGCAAAATGATTTTGAAGAACAAATTCTTGATAATTTTCTTTCTTTTCTGTATCCAATGGATTATGATGAATGTCCGGATTTCAAAGGAGGCAGTGCACCTGAATTTGCAATCTTGGCACCGGAAAAGGAAAGTGAAATTACTGTTTTTTATGACCATATATCTATAAAAGATATTCCGGCAGGCATTAACTACCAAATTTATTCCGTAACCGGACAACTGATTCAAACCGGAACCACAAATCCCGATATTACTACTGCACAACTTTCTAAAGGTATGTATATTCTACGATTAGAAACCGGAAAGGCGTTGAAGTTTGTGAAATAGAATGTAATTTATTCCGATATTTTTACCCCTGAATTATTGGGATTTTCTTGATTATTTAGGGGTTTTATATTGCTCTTTCTTATGTCGATTTTTACCGGCGGTAGCGTGCAACGGGTGTATTTGCGCAAGTTATCTCACGTTACTGGGAGGTAGCAGGAAATGCCGGCACTACTCCCCGCAATTTTTTGGGCACTACCGATTGTAGTCCTTTACTCAATGAAAAAAGTGAATTACAAAAGATAATTGTAACCGATGTAAGAGGAATTATTTTTTACAATAATACTATCTTTAGTAACGTTATTCAGCTTAAAAAACCTACCGCAGGCATCTATATTATCTCTCTGTTTTTTAAAGATAAAATTTTAACCTCAAAATTTGCAGTTTTTGAAACCCTATCTTTTCATCATCATTTTTTTCGCAGGAACTTTTTTTGGAGTTTTTGCACAGTAAAGTTACTTTTATTTTTACAACTCAGCGTTAGTTAAGCAGTAATGGCTTTGGCGGCATTGCGAGTTCGTTATTTGTTACTTGTTTTTTATCAATATTAATTTTATTGGCAAGTGGTCGGAGTATCCTCCAACGTATTTTGGTCCCAAATAAGTACGAAAAGTTTTTACGCCACCATATTTTTCATCATCTACCAATAAAAAAGGTGCATCAAAAATGCTCGCTTCACTATTTTCAACTCTCCATCCGTTTTTTCCATCCATCAGAGATTTGGAAACAATAAACTGGTCTAAACATCCCCAAAACTCTTGCATTTTGTGTGTGCCTCTATTTTTTCCATTATCAATTATTGGAAGCATAAGGTTATATAATAGAGCCTGATTCTTTACTTTTTTATAATTTTTAGCCTGTAAATATTTAGACATGCTTTCATCAGTTGGGTAGTCGTTAAAATCTCCCATAATAATAATGTTGGCATCAGGGTTTATGTGTAACAGCGAATCTGTTTTTGTTTTTAAGAGTTGAGCATAGAAATTTCTTTTGGGTATGGTTGCGCCTTCGCCACCAAATCGAGAAGTCCAGTGGTTTACAAACAGATGTAAAGTGTCTGTAGCAATTACAACTTTTACATATAAGATATCTCTGTTTTTTGAAGTAGGTTCAAAAGGAAATACAACAGGAACAGGGAAACTTTCAATGATTTCTAATTTATCTTTTCTATAGAGCAAAGCCACGTCAATGCCGCGAAAATCCGGCGAGTCGTAATGCACAAAACGATAATTATATTCTTTTAAACCGGTAGTGTAACAGAGTTTTTTGAGAACATTTGCATTTTCAATCTCCGCCAAACCGATGATGTCGGGCGGTTCCCAACCATTAATAGATAAAAATACTTTTGCAATATCGTTAATTTTTTTATAAAAACGCTTGTTTGTCCAATGATAAAAACCATCTGGAGTAAAATCGTTATCTTTTTTTACAGAATCTTTTTCCGTATCAAAGAGATTTTCAACGTTGTAAAATGTAATGCAATAGCGGGTGGAATCGGTTTGTGCGGAAAGAAGAAAAGTAAGCAAACAGAAGGCAATAGATAGAAAACAGGAAGAGATGTTTTTCATAAGTTCATAGGTTTAATAGTTAAATAGTTATCTGTGATAAATTTTCATTTGTAAGGGATAATTCGTAATGAGTTTTTGCGCTGCAAATATACACTTGGAAAGGGGGTTTGTCAAGTGAAAAAGTTAAATAAACCTTGATATGTGAAATTTTTTATTTTTGCATCTCAAAATTTAATATTAAAAAATAATAATAATTATGGCTACAACTGCTGATTTTAGAAATGGTTTGTGCATTGAACTAAATGGAGAATTATACGTAATTGTTGAATTTCAACACGTAAAACCGGGAAAAGGTCCCGCTTTTGTTCGAACAAGAATTAGAAATTTAAAAACAGGAAGAACGTTAGAAAATACTTTTACTGCCGGTGTAAAAATTGATATTGCCCGTGTGGAACGGCGCCCATATCAGTTTTTGTATAAAGAAGGAGATGCTTCCTACAATTTTATGCACACCGATACCTTTGAGCAATTGGCCATTGATGAGTCTTTGATTAGCAACCCCGGATTACTTAAAGAAGGGCAAAGTGTTGAAGTAATGTATCATGCAGATACCGACACCCCGCTTACCTGCGAACTGCCACCTTTTGTGGATTTGGAAGTTACCTACACCGAACCCGGCGTGAAAGGAGATACGGCAACCAATGCTGCTAAAAAAGCAATCGTTGAAACCGGCGCAGAAGTTTCTGTCCCCCTATTTATCGAAACAGGAGAAAAAATTCGTGTGGACACTCGCACAAATAAGTATGCTGAAAGAGTAAAATAACACAAAAAGTCACTTCCATGGGGTGGCTTTTTTATTATCATATTTTTTATGAAATTTTCAAGCAAATTAACTGTAAACCAAATTATTGAAATTATGAAAACGGAGGTTGCCGTAAAAGGAAATCCCGATAATCTAATTTCAGGAATTAATGAGATGCACTCCACAGAACATGGCGATATCTCTTTTGTTGACCACCCAAAATATTACGATAAAGTTTTGAATAGTAATGCTATAGCAATAATCATCAATAAAGATGTAGAACCTCCAAAAGGAAAAACACTCTTTATTTGTAATGACCCACTTAGCTGCTATCTAAATATTGTTCATCATTTTGTAACATTTACCCCGCAGCATACCGCCATTCACCCTACCGCAAAAATTGGAGAAGGCACAATTGTTCAACCTAATGTATTTATTGGCGAAAACGTTACTATTGGTAAAAACTGCATTATTCACGCAAATGTGAGCATTTACGCCAATACGGAAATAGGCAATGATGTTATTATTCATTCAAATACAACCATTGGTGGTGATGCCTGCTATTTTCAAAAACGAGAAACCGGTTGGCTTAAAATTACTTCTTGTGGCGCAACAAAAATTGAAGATAATGTAGAGATAGGCTGCAACTGTGCCATTGATAGAGGAGTTTCCGGCGTTACTTTTATTGGAAAAGGAACGAAATTTGACAACCAGGTACAAATTGGACACGATGCGCATATTGGAGCCCACTGTTTTTTGGGTTCTCAAAGCGGCATTTCCGGTTGCACTTTTATTGACGACTTTTGTTCAATATGGGGAAAATCTGGGGTGAACAAAGGTATCTTTATGGCAAAAAACACTACACTGTTAGCCGTTTCCGCATTAGATAAGTCTGTTCATGAAGAAGGCACTGTTTTATTTGGGATGCCGGCTGAAGATGCCCGAAAAAAATGGCGTGAAATGGCATTGGTTAGAAATTTACCGGAATTGTTTGCGGAAATTGAAAAATTGAAAAATACTTGTACATAATTTTATTTGTTTGTAATTATTATAAAAAAATTATTATTTTTGCATAATTTTTATAAACGAATCTTTTTATGAAAGAATTGATGAATCCTTTTGTTACAAGTGGTTATGTTTCACCTACATATTTTTGTGATAGAGAAGTAGAAACATCCCAATTACTGAAAGAGATAGATAATGGAAATAATCTTGCCTTGATTTCAACGAGACGTATGGGAAAAACCGGTTTAATACGTCATTGTTTCAATTTCAAAGAGATTCAGGAGCATTATAGAACATTTTTTGTAGATATTTATGCAACAAAATCAATGCGCGATTTTGTGTTTGCATTTAGTAAAGTGCTTTTGGAAGGGCTTAAACCTTACGGGCGTAAGGTTTTGGAAAAATTTTGGAGCAGCGTAAAATCTTTACGTGCCGGTATCTCTTTTGATCCTTTTGGAAATCCAACGTTTAATATTGGATTGGGCGATATTCAGGAGCCGCGCGCCACCTTAGATGAAATATTTTCTTATTTAGAAAAATCGGATAAACCCTGTATCGTTGCTATAGATGAGTTTCAGCAAATAGCCTCATATTCTGAAGAAAATGTGGAGGCAGTTTTACGAACCCATATTCAACATTGTAATAATGTTCATTTTATTTTTGCAGGGAGTCAGCGCCACACCATAAGCAATATGTTTTTAAGCGCATCACGTCCTTTTTATCAAAGTGTTTCGATGATGTATCTAAAGAGTATTCCATTAGCAAAATATACCGAATTTGCCATGTCTCATTTTGAAAATGCAGGTAAAAAAATTAATCAAGAGGTGATAGAAGAAATATATCTGCAATTTGGTGGCATTACATGGTATCTTCAAAAAATGTTGAATGTTCTATTTGACATGACCTTTAAGGGAGAAATTTGCAATCCTTTATTCATACCTAATGCGTTGGAACACATTATCAATTCTTTTCATTATGCCTATTCCGAAATGCTTTTTCGTATTCCTGAAAAACAGAAAGAATTGCTTGTTGCCATTGCCAAAGAAGGAAAAGTGCAAGGGCTTACATCCGGCAATTTTGTAAAAAAGCATAATCTTTTATCCACGAGTTCGGTTCAAGCTGCATTAAAAGGATTGTTAGAGAAAGACTTCATTACAAAAGAGATGGACGAATTTCAGGTGTATGATAAGTTTTTTGGAATTTGGTTGACAAAAAACTATTAGAGGTAAAATTGATATTTTATCTTCACTCAATAAACTCAGGTAATCTTCTCTTTTAGTTGGCGGATTGCTTCTTTAGAAACTTCTACCAAATAATTTACGGCAGGCGTTACTAACTGCAAATTTTTATCTGTTATTTTTCTGATATATTGACGATTCACAATTATGCTTTTTCCGGTGCGCATAAAAGTTTCGGGAGGTAGTTTCTTTTCAATTTCGCCCAAACGTTCAAAAACATCCTCTTTAGTTCCGTTGGTTAAAAACATGCAGGCATAGTTTCCGTCGGCTTCCACGTAAGCAATATCATCGGGACGAAGAAGAAACAAACCGTTGTAACTTTTGAATTTCAATAACTTTTCATCGTTCATGGCATCCGACAAATTTTGTAATCCGTTTGAGGTTCCACTTCGTTGGTAAAAACGTTCCACCGATTTTTTAAGGTTTTCAACATTTACGGGTTTCACCAAATAATCAATAGCAGCCAGTTCAAAAGCTTTCAGCATATATTCCGAATAGGTATAGCCTGTGGTAAAGATAATATCAGGCGGTGAGAATGTTTCGCCTTTCATACGGAGCAGTTCATCCGCCAGCCAAATCCCATTTTTCCCCGACATTTGGATGTCGAGAAATATTAAGTCGGGACGCAACCGCAAAATTTCGATTAAGGCGTCTTCTGCACTTTCACACTCGGCAACAATTTCCAACTCAGGAAAATGTTGCTCTAACTTTTTCCGCAGCATTTGGCGGGGGGAAAATTCGTCTTCGATGATGATTACTTTCATAATGGAGAATATTTAATTGTTTCATACGCTTCTTTTATTTCGAGTACTCCTGTTTGAACCACTCTTCAAAAACAGGGTCAAGAAAAACGTAGTCATTTTTTGTTTTATCTATTAAATCTCTTTTTTGCAAAACCGCTTTGTTTTTGAGTACATTTTGGGGCGTTCCTAAATTATACTTGGTTAATACAGCTACGGATGTCAGATTTTTTTCTCCGTTTGCAATAGCTAACAATAAGTTAATTTGAGTTGCCGAGAGCAATTCACATTCTCTCAAATACAAAGGCATATTTGAATCCACAACTTGCTCAAACGCTTGCTGTAAAATTTCAGATGTAACTTCTTTATCTGTCAGATTCCAAACAAAATGGGCATATTGCTGCACATACCAAGAATATAATTGAACTTTCCTTATTAATTCCAAAGCTAATTCCAATGAAATAGATTTACCGGTTTTATTAAAAGCGTTAACAATAAAATCAACCCATTCATTTTCAGGTATTTTTGACAAAAACATGATTTGTCCGAAACGATAAAATGGTTTGGATGCAGCGTTAAAAATATCCATCATCATGTGTCTTTTGCTGCCATATAAACAATAGCACACATTTTGTTGGTGTTGCCAAACACTTCGCATTTTCTGTTCCAATGCCTCATAACTATTTATTTTTGCTAAATTTTGAAACTCATCAATACAAACAATCAATTGTATGTTTTTTGTTTTTGCAATTTTTTCCGGTAAATCCAACAATTCCAATTCGTTTTCTTTGATTAAAGAAAATTCTAATCCGATTGAAAAATCGTACATGGGGTCAGCGCCTACAGAAATTCGTGGGGAAAATGCTTTTAAGAATTTTTTTGCGGTTACAATCCAGGACTCCCATTTGTTTCCGGTTGCTTTTATTATTTCCCGCGCAAAAGTATGATAAAACTCTTCTTCGGATAAAATAGTAAAAGCATCTATATAACAAACTTTTATATTGCTTTGCTCTCTTTGAAGTTCACTCATCGCTGTTTTTACCAAAGAGGATTTACCTAAACGTCTGGGAGAAATAAGCATCGTATTAATGCCTGAGAGAAGGTTGTTTTTGAGTGTTTGTTTTTCTTTTGTCCTATTCACAAAAGATTCACCTTCTGCTAATTTACCGTATCGGAAAGGAGATTTTGACATATCATTATTTTTTACGCAGCAAAAATATAATAAATTTTATATTTTCAACCAAATGGTTGATTTTTTTATCAACTAAGCGGTATTATACCAAACGGTTGATAAAACGGGCTAATTCACATACGAAAACCCCACCGGCACTTCCACCGTAAATCTTGTTCCTTTTTCAAGGTCTTCTATATGCTGGTTGATTTTTTCTTTATTAAAACGATTGTAGATTTCGATTTGGCGGTTAAGGATGGCGAGTCCCTGTTTGGTACTATGAACATGCTTGTTTTGAGCGGCAGCGGCGCGCCCCACGCCATTATCCTCCACACTGACGCGCACAAAATTGTCGTGTTGTGACACGTTAATGGTGAGCAGTCCGCCCGATTTTAGCGACATCAATCCGTGTTTCACCGCATTTTCGCAATACGTATGCAGAATCATGTTGGGGAGTTGCACACTTTGGTCCACTCCTTCTTCTACATTAATATTAAAGTCGAATTTATCTATGAAACGCACTTTTTCCAAATCGAGATACATTTTCACGTACGCCAATTCTTCCTCAATGGTTCGGGCGGCTTTATCCACTTCACTGAGGGTTTTGTAAGTGAAATCGGAATATATTCCCAAAACACGCATGGTCTCCTCTTGCGTGCGATTTGAAATATAATACTCAATGGCAGCCAAAATATTGGCATTAAAGTGCGGAATTGATTTTAAGCGAATAGAACTGATGCGCAATTCGTTGATTTCTTTCTCGGTGCGCAATTTTTCCAACAGCATATTGTTTTTTCGCCGTTGAATATTTAGGGTAATGCCTGTGCTGGCAATCATCAAAGAAACAACGCAAAGAGAAAGAAACCACGCCGTTTGCCAAAAAGCGGGTTTTATGGAAAACGCAAACGATTGAATCTCTGTGCGCGAGTCGTCGGTTCCGGCATCGGCATAAATTTCAAACAGATAATCTCCGGGGGGGAGGTTGTTGAAAGTGATTTCGCGATTTTTGGTCGGTTCGCTCCACGCATCTTGAAAACCTTTGAGGCGATAATGGTACTGCACCACATCGGGATTGGAAAAACATAATCCCACAAACGAAAAATGCACATTGCACTGATTATGTTTCAAATACGCGCCTGTTTCCATATCGTACAACGCCACATTATTATCTGAAAATTGCGATGCCGTAACGTAAAGTGTCGGTTTAAATGCGCGGTGCACGAGTTGCAAAGGATTAAACTTCAGCACATTTGGACTTTGCGTGCCCATCCAGATATTGCCTTCAAAATCTTCGGTCATCGTATTCCATGAGGGTTCGCCGCTGGAATAACCATTTGTGTAATTGTAGGTTACTACATGTTTTGTTGCCGGGTCAATGATTTTTATGCCGATGTTGTCGGAAATTACGATGAGATGGTTGCGTGTGTAGCACAAGTTGCCGATAATGGTGTTTGGAAATTCCATAAACAGATGAATGGAATCGCCGTCCACATAGTAAATTCGGCTTTCGCAGGCCATCCAGATGCGCCCGTCAGGGTCTTTGTCGGAAGCTTCGCCGTTCATCGTATTTTCATCAAAAAAGTAAAGATTTTCAGGCGCTCCAATGCGACAAATCCCTTTGTGCCCGCCAATCCACAACCTGTTTTGGTCGTCCGCTTGAAAAGTATAAATCGTTGACCGAACAACATCTGTAAGCGAAGCCGTGCGCAATAGCGTTCCGTTGTTATTTAAAATGAAAACTTTATTCCACCCGCCTATGGCAAATTCATGGTCATTCATACGACAAGAAGCTACATGATATATTTCGGGAGGAATATTGAGCCATTGAAACCGCCCATCTTTGTATTTTAGAATATCGCTGAAAGCGGTGAAATAGATGCCCTCATTAATTTTAATGGAGCGGTATGAAAATCCTGTTGCCTCTTTGCTGTGTGGCTTAGGATAAGTTATGTTATTAAATATGTTGTTTTTAAGATGAATCAGTTTTCCGCCGCCGGTGGCAAAATACAACTCTTCGGAAGCTACCGGCACAATGGAATAGACAATATCGGCATTTTGTGCATTCATTTTGTAGGTCATGCCCTCTAACTTGAAAAAGTTATAAACGCCCTGTCGCGAAGTAAACCAAAGATTCCCTTCACGGTCGAACATCAAGGCACGCGGAATATTAACATGGTCTATAATCGTTTCAAAGCGGTTGTTGCGGTAGCGCCGCACACTTTTTTCATCACGGATAATAAGATTGCCGTCGGTGTCCATAACCGCCAAAATGTCGGCATCGCCGTAAACGATGGGTGTTTCAATGGTTTTCGTGAATTTTATCCGAGATGTTGCTCCGGAAGGGGTTATCGCCCACACGCCTTCATTGCCAATGGCAAGCAGTTCGCCATTATTTTTCAGAAAACGGAACACATAAAGATTATCCAATGTGGTACGCACCTTTCCGTTGGTTTCCACTACATAAATCTGTTTGTTTTTTGTAGGAATATAAAACAATTGCGCCTCGGTATCATAATACATACTTTGCCCAAAATTCATTTCAGCCAATGCCGGATGCGTGAAACACTTCACCAAAGTATCGTGAGCTAAGCGAAAGAGAGCAAGTTGTTTCACATCTCTTTTGGTATAAAGGCTATAACCTTTGGGCAGTCCGGGCGATTTGTCCACGCAATAGTTCAAATTATCGTCTTTAAAAGTCATGCACAACTGTCCTGTTTTTGGATTTAAGACATAAATAAAATAATAGCCATAGATCACGATTTCGCCCTTATCATTTTCTTCTATTTTGTTAATTGGCAACGATTTATCTGCCAAATAGGTTTTAAAAGTATGTCCGTCAAAACAGGCAACACCGTGTTCTGTACCAAACCACATAAAACCGCGCGAATCTTGAAACACACATTCCACCATTTCGGTAGGCAGTCCGTCGGGAATGCCGTAGCGGCGGTGGTTGTACTCGGAGGTAACGAGAGGCTGCGCGAAGGAGCAGAAAGCAGAAAAGCAGAAGAGCAGAAGAGCTGAAATATAATACATTAAACCCTTATTTTTAAAAGGCACCCTTAGTAGCAGAATTGAAAATTGAAAATTGAAAATTGATAATTGTTTTTTCATCTGTTTTTTTTTGTAAATATCAATTATCAATATATGAGATAAAAAACTCTTTCAATATTTTTTCAAGTATGCACACATAATAAAATGGCACATTGATTAAATTGAATTTCTTACCATTTTTTGTAACCACTTCATCAATCGAAAAGGGTTGCGACCAAACTCTTACGGCAAGG
>Ga0209628_10000318_pt1 | contig 29091 bp, 21 predicted proteins | sample TergutCu122P4_FD_187285 | JGI IMG/M metagenome (GOLD analysis project Ga0209628, IMG submission 187285) | Cubitermes ugandensis P4 segment gut microbial communities from Kakamega Forest, Kenya - Cu122 P4 (SPAdes) (version 2) | ecosystem: Host-associated > Arthropoda: Insects > Digestive system...
TGCATGAGGACAAGGATCGTTTTTGTAAAAGTCACCTGTATACATGTAACGCAACGGGGCGGAAATCATATTCCAACGGTTGGCTGCGAGGGTTAGTTCGACAAAGGCTCTATCGTAATCCAAAGAGTCTGTACGGACTACTTCACCGCCATGTTCAAACCAAATATTACCACAAGCCGCTGTTTTATACGGTTCATTATATTTAGTACTACCACCATCTGTTACAGATGTCAAATCGGGATATTTGTCTCTTCCGGCAGGGATTAACACACTCACACACTTGCGAGGAGGAGTAGAAGCAACTGTTTCTGAATCAGGAAGACGCCAGTTTACAGGATTATTCCAGTCTTTATCGAAATTACCAGTCCATATCAAAGAATCGCCTGCTACAGAGGTTACTTTTAATACGTCGGAAGTGGAGCAAGTTTCTGTGTAACGTACAGTAAGTCTGTAGTTTCCATCATGGAAGATTCTCACACTACTTTCTGTGCCGATTATTTCACTACTGTCATCACCAAAAACTTCCTCCCACTCAAAAGTAGAAGTCGGTGTAGGTGCAAAATTTGACGAGTAAATATACGTGGGGTAAGCATTACATCCTAAATCTAACATATCATGGAATGGGCCGGCAGAAGCTCCTGCATAAGGCATCATTTTATACCAACCTTCGTTGTAATTACCGGTACCTATACCGTAACCCCATGCAGCACCACTCTTTGGTGGGTCTTGACATAAATTACCCTTGATAAGTTTGGCATTATCCGATTCGTTCAATGCTTTGATACCATGAATAAGAGCGTAATTAATCACAACTTCTCCATTACCATCAGCTGCTGTACGTTTAACATCGAATACAGCAGGAACGGTTTCTTTTGTTGAACGCAACGTATAGCCATTAACACAAGGCGTGCCGCTAATATAGATTTTTTTATTGACAGTAATAGTGTCATCAGATACAAACTGATACTCCCAAGCTATGTCGTTGGCTAAATGTAACTCATTGGTTTCCAACTTACCAAAAATAGCAGACTTAAGTGCTGTTACCTTATTGTAAACACCATCACCAAGAACTTCTGTAGTTCCGGAATTGTTGATTATGGTCAGATTGTTATATTTAGCATCCTTTTCAGCCTTGAAAGTACTATTATTTCCAATAGGGTTACCTCCTCCTATATGGATTTCAGAATCTTTCGACTGTAGATTGCCGGTATAACTCCAATTGACTATATTTTCATGCGTAGGAGCCAAAGGACTTATAATGATTTTTGCACCTTCGATATTCAAGGTTCGGTTGTCACGATTATCCGCTGAAACTCCTGCGAAATTAACCATAAGTGCAGATTGTTTATTAAAATTCAAAATTCCTTTTTCAAATATAAAATTAACCGCAGCCAATGAATCTTTCAATTCCAATTTTCCATTGACATTGCCATCAAATTTTAAATATGGAATCATGACTTTATTACTTGTTATAGATTTCGTATCAGTGGTGTTTGAAATAAAATTGAACCCCAAGCCATTTAAAGTACTGCCAATGCTCATTCCCTCTTGCAATACAAGAGAACCTTGCGTATACAAATGTCTTTCCATAGAAAAATGAACTCTATTTTTCGCCTCTATTCTTTCCGGAAATACCCATGTCATGTTGTAGCAATAAGCACCTACATCCAATTTTACCGTTTGGTCTTTTATTGTATTATCAAACGAAGCATCGTTGAAAACAACATGGTCGATTAGTCGAGGTATACAAGTGGCGGGAATACGAGTACTACCTACTACCCAGTTCTCTATATTACTCCAAAGTCTCGTATTTTCTACTTCTATTGCTCTTTCGCCTTCTTCTATTTTTATTTGTGCCGGAGTTTTATCTGTTCTGTCTATTGCAGGTATTTCTCCTTCTCTTGCTCCTCCTATCCAATAGAAAGTTTTCGTAGCATCACCGTTTTCTAACATCCATCCGTTGCTAACTCCTTCTAAAACACAGTCTATTATAGCATAAGGTTCATTGGGAGCAATTGAAATATTGGTTATTGTTGTGTTTTGAATATTTACACGGTTAGCTTTACTCTGAGTTCCACCCGGATCTATAGTGATGATCATTGGTTTTTTGGGATCTGCGGATGTAAGAAATGTATGTCCACCACAATGGTCAGATGCTGTTGCTATATGTTTGTTAATTGTGAATGAACTAGCAACTTTGTAAATAGTGTTACCTGCAAGAATCAGAGAGTCGGGACGTATAGAGCCTACACTACTGTTAATGGTTGTTTCCAGCCCATACAAAGTAACCTTATTGAAGGAAGTATAACCGCCGTCACCTACTTCAGGAGAAATATTACTTCCCCAAGTCTGAAAATGACGTAACTCTGCATTATAGTATTGATCGCCGGTTTTCGTACAAATTTTGTACTTACATTTAATAAGCGATTGATTGGAGCTAGTTTCTTTTATTAATTGCTGACCTCCGATGTATGTCCAAGTGTTTAGGCCATCAAAGGTTGCTCCTGTAATATTAATTGAACGCAAGTCGGAGAGACCGGAAAAACCATCGATATTATTGTCTTTATTTCCAAGGAAACCACCATTAGCATCCATAGTAACAGTCCTTCCAGTAAAATCCAAATGACCTGAACAAAGTTCAATACCTCTAATAGTACCCAGCATATCATCCATTAATTTCCATGTTCCTGTTCTTCCTATACTACGGAAATACAAATTTATATTAGCAAGATTATTACCTTTGGATGTGATGGTATTGGATTTGTTGCTGACAAATTGAATAACATTTCCTTGAAAAGAACCTCTAATAGTTATGCTATCTTGAAGGGTCAAAGAGCCTCCAATTACTAATGTAGCAGGATAATGGAAACCTCCATCTCCTTCTATTTTAAAGTCTCCTTCAGCAAAAGTAAACCGGGGATTATGTTTTCCCCCTGATGATGATACACCATCCCATTTCATGTCATTACACCAAGCTACTCCATTTATCTTTACACCCGGATTTGCATCTGTATTGTGAATATCTCCGGAAACAGAGTTGAAATATACATTATCTGCATAAGAGGGTACACGATTAGCAGAACCACCTCCTGAAGAAGTCGACCAATGGGTGGGGTCGTTCCACAATCCATCACCACCAATCCAATACAGATTTTGTCCGGCAGCAGGCGCAGTAAATGTCCATCCTTTATTGTTACCCCAGTTGTAGGAGTTGACCGCATTACCGCTTGTGATTCCAAGGTCGTTAATCACAGCTCGCTCTACGGTAACTGTAGCACCGACTACATTAATGGAGTCGCGACCTTTTTCTCTTGGATTAAAACCGCGCAACCATACCTGTCCTCCATTTACGGACGGAACGGCTTTGAACAGAGTTTCGACAGTCATCTTCTTAAACCGGAATTCTCCACTTGTATTAATTATCAAATTTTTCGTGATCAATGAATCAATAGGACTTGTTCCTTGATCTGTTCCAATACCGTATGCTTTTCCATTCGAAAAAGTAATTGTATTAAATTTGCCTTTGTCAATATAATGTGTCCAGCTATTTCCATAAAATTCCACATCATTATACTGATCTCCTCCTCTTCCGAAAAATCTACCACCGTGTATCCAAATCTTTGAGTTGTTGGTTTCTATATTAGTCAGTTTTTCACCTCCTGTATACGTCCAAGTTTGCGAACAAGTAATTTTACTACCCGGAAATACCATTTTTCCGCCTGTAACACCAACAACCATAGTGTTTAATTGTTTTCCATTCAAGTTTAATGTACCACCTTGTACTTGTAATTCGGGCACAGAAAGGTCATCAAGCAATTGCCAATTTCCACCGCCACTAAACAACATTATACCTTTTGGCTGTGCTTGGTCAACCTGACCGCTCCAATGAATTTCATCATAATTAGAGCTGCCATAGTAATAGATTTCTCTACCTCCCATGTGTGTTCCGCTGGTTCGAATTGTTTCGGAACCATTGCTGGTAAATCGTAAAAATCGACGTTGAAACAAAGCATCAAGAATTGTAACTTTTTTATTGAGCAAGAGAGAACCACTCACGTCAATACATCCGCTCACAGTAGCATTATCTGCACCCATATTCCTTTGAGAAAAAATAAATATGGGAGCTTCGTAAGCACCATCGAGAGTGGCATCGCTCATTACAGTCAAATTCTTACAATTGACTTCACCTAAGATAATGATTGTATCAGGAACAGTCGGTCCTGATAACGAGTTGGCATCAAATACCACTGAAGTATTAATACCAGGGGCTTCCGTAACACCGCCTGCGTTTCCGCCGAGTCCTCCGGAGGTCTTCGACCAGTTACTTAAGTTTGTCCACAATTTATGTGCATCAGGGCCGTCGCTACTACTTGCCTTACCTACCCAATAGTAGGTATCACTTTGCGCGAAAAGCGAAGAACTTACCATTAACAAAAACAAGGATAAAAATGCATACTTAACGCACTTATACCCAGTAATTCGTAATACTGTTTTCATAAATTTCATTTAATTGTTATAAAATAGTGTGCTTAATTAAAATTCGTATTCGTGTGTAATTTTATAAATTCGTGTGTGTATTTTTATTATAAAACTCGACAAACATAACATGTAATTCCGATATTTACAAATATCCTATGGTGTTTAACTTATATTAACAATTTATTCTCCCCTGATTCTGCTTAAAAATCAATTTTTATGCTGATGTCTTCATCTAATAGGATTTCTTCGGGAGCGATTTCTACTTTTTGGGGAACAAAATCTACCGTATTGTTTTCTTTGATATAGTCTAAGACCTCACTTAAGCCTCCGGTGAATTTGTCGAAATCTTCTTTATAGAGGAAAATTTTATGTTTTTCAAATTGTGCAGGAGCATTAATATCTTCCGATTCTATTTTTTTACTTTCTGTAATTGTCAGGAACAATTCATCTTTTCTGTTTTTTTTCACATCAAAGTAGTAAATCCTCTTACCGGCTTTAATTGCTTGTGAGAAAACAATTTCGGTTTCTCTAAAATCATTTTTTTCCTTATATCCCTCCATGACCCTAAATTAGACGGTTAAATGTTTTTTTGTGTATAAATGCAACATTTGGCAAATGTACATTTTATTTTTAAAAAATCTATTACCTTTGCAGTCTCAAAACATCAAGTTCTTTAACAAATCATGATTAATCGTATTATAATTCGCATAAAAGTACTTCAAATCCTATATGCGTATTACCAAAAAGACAGTAAAGATATAGTGCTTGCGGAGAATGAACTTCTTCACAGTTTGCAAAAATCATACGACTTATACCATTATCTATTGGCGCTTATCATCACGCTTACGGATGTAGAACAAAAGCGGTTGGATAAAAATAAACATAAATATCTTGCCACAGAGGAAGAAAAAAATCCCGACACTCGTTTCATCAACAATCGTTTGGCCGAACAATTAAGTAAAAACAAACAACTCCTTGCTTTTTCGAATGAAAAAGGTTCTGTTTGGACAGACGAAGATGTTTTCTTGAAGAAAGTTTTAGACCAGATTATTTCGTCTGATATTTATGCCGAATATTTGAAATCTCCGGATAGTTATGAGTCCGACAAAGAGTTTTGGCGAAAAATATTCAAGCAATATATTCTTGTGAGCGAGGAGTTAAGCGAACTGTTGGAAGATAAAAGTATTTATTGGAACGACGATTTGGATGTTATCGGCACATTTGCCTTGAAAACAATCAAACGATTTGAAGAATCGACAGCTCCCGACGAACCATTACTTCCCATGTTTAAAGATGAAGAAGACAGGCGTTTTGCTATCAGTCTTTTACGACAATCTATCTTAGAAGGGCAATCGCACAATGCAAGGATTGAGAAACATATCAAAAATTGGGAATTAGATAGAATTGCCTCTATCGACTTGTATATCATGCAAGTAGCAATCACAGAATTGCTTAAATTTCCTTCGATTCCGATTAATGTTACACTGAACGAATACATCGATATTGCCAAATATTACAGTACTTCCAAAAGCGGAACATTCATCAACGGAACATTAGATGCTATCGTTCAAGAACTAAAAAGTGAAAAAATATTGTTCAAGAACTGATTTCTTATTACATTTGCAAAAACATTTTAACTAATTATATAAAAGATGGAACTATTAAGCATTTTATTACGACAGACAGCCCCGGCAACGTCAGAGGCTAACAAATGGTCTTTCCCATTAATGATGGTTGCTATTTTCGCAATTATGTATTTCATTATGATTCGTCCTCAACAAAAGAAACAAAAAGAAATTAGAAAAATGAGAGAATCAATGAAAACCGGAGATAAGGTAATTACTTCGGGTGGTATATACGGCAAAATTAAAGATGTGAGCGATACTTCTTTCACAATTGAAATTGCAGAAAATGTGAGAATTAAGGTTGACAAAGCTTCTGTTTTCGCTGCTGCCGATGATCTCCCAAAAGCACAATAGCAAGAATTTGCGAGCAAAAGTCAAGGTTTTCTTTCAAGGGTATCTTTGGAAAAAAACCTTGACTTTTTTGTTTTTTCTCGTCCTTGCTTTCGGATTTTGGTTGTTACAAAGCTTACAACAACCGTTCGAAAGAGGGATTGTTATTCCTATTCATTACATCAATATTCCTAAGGAAGTCGTTTTAAATAACGATGCTCCGACTGAAATAAAAGTAACGATAAGAGATAAAGGTACTGCTCTTTTGAAATATACTGTCGGTAAAAAAAAGCACGAACCGCTTGAAATAGACCTTGAAAAAATCGATTTAAAAAAATCTGTATATACTATTTCTTCCAAAGATTTGGCAACAAAAATCTCCAATTATTTATCACCAAATACTGTTTTTGTTTCAAGTATACCCGATTTTTTGAATATTGAATATCAATCTTTACAAAAAAAGAAATTGCCGGTGGCATTGTCCGGGAAATTAATACCATCTTCAGGCTATCTTTTGATAGATACCGCCCTTTTTGCACCTGCCACGGTTTATGCCTACGGTGCTAAAACTGTTTTAGACTCACTGTCAGCTATTTATACGGAAAATATATTTATCGAAGACATCAGTTCTCCAATAACGAAAAAAGTTAAATTGACGGTTCCGAAAGGAATTAATTTAGACATAACCGAGGTAGAATTAAATGTTTCGGCAGAAGAATTTACGGAAAAAGTCTTGCAGGTTCCTGTTATTTGCAAAAACTTGCCTCCGAATTACAAAATACATATTTTCCCGTCGGCTGTCGAAGTTATTTGTCTTGTTGCCCTTGCCGATTACGGAAAGATCGACGTAATCAATTTCGAAGTCAGCATCGATTATTTAGAATTGCTGAACATTCAGAATTATACGACAAATGTAACTTTAACAAAAAAACCGGATTGGATTAAGAGTTACAGAATAAATCCAGAGAAAGTAGAATTTTTAATCGAACAAAAAAGTTCTCAATGATAAAATTAGGAATAACCGGTGGAATCGGAGCCGGCAAGTCGGTTGTTGCCTCGTTTCTTAAAGCAACGGGAATTCCTGTTTATGTGGCCGACGACGAGTCGAAAAAAATCACATCAACATCTCCCCGCATAAAAGAACAATTAATCGAGCTATTTGGAGAAAATTTATATGCCGGAGGAATTTTAAATAAAGCGCTATTGGCCTCTCTGATTTTTGAGGACAAAGAAAATTTAAAGATCGTCAATTCGATTATACATCCCGAAGTCGTGTCCGACTTTAAAACATGGTCTGCCAAACACGCTGATAAAAATATAGTTGCCATTGAAACAGCCATTTTATTCGAATCGAAACTTGATAAAATGGTAGATGTAATCGTTACGGTTACTGCCCCTCAAGAAGAACGCATCCAAAGAATTTTGAAGAGGAACAATACCACCCGGGAGGAAATCTTAAGCAGAATGTCGAATCAACTGCCCGACGAAGAAAAATGCCGGATGTCGGATTTCGTTATTTATAATGATAATGACAGGGCGATTATTCCACAAATAGAGAGCATTATAACAAGGCAATTTTAATTTCTCATTTTTAATAAAAATAATTATCAAAACACTTGTCAATAAACATAAGTTTATTACCTTTGTACTGCCAAAAAGATATTATTAATAATCAAAACAAGAAATAATGAGATTTGTATCGAAAGAAAGGAAAAGAGTTGAAAAAGAACTTTTATACTATCTGCGCAATTATAGATTTTTCTCGTCAAGATTCAAAGATATAAGAAATTTCAATGCAATCATTGACGAAATTATTGAGCAATTAAAATCAGATATTTAAAGACTTCAAAAAAATGACAAATATGACAACAAGAGATAAATTCGAAAAACTAAAAGAACTTGATATTAATTCCAAATCAAAAACACAGCGAGCAAAAATTAACTTGGAATTAGAACTACTGGCAAATCGTGATCCGGAAGGGTTTGAATCAGCAGTAATGGCAAGTGCACAAAAAACACTCGAGGATGCCAAAGCATTGAAAGTAAAAGAACAATTGTCGCAGATTTCTGATATTGTTTCAATGTCATACATTGCAAAAAACTATTTCAACAAGTCGAAAAGTTGGCTCAGTCAGCGTGTTAATGAATTTGATGTAAACGGAAAACCTGCGAAATTTACACAGGAAGAAATCTCTACTTTGAATTTTGCTTTCGACGATATATCTAAAAAAATAGGTTCGGTTCGCATTTCTTGTTAAACACATAGGGCACATAGATTTTATTTCTATATGCCTACTCTTTTATGTGATTTCTCAATTAAACTATTTTGTAGCCTCTAATTCTTTCAAACGAGCCATTAATTGTTCGATGAGTTTTTGTTGCGTTTCGATTTGTGCTTGTTGTTCTTGAATCGCTTTCGTTAGCACAGGGGCGAACTCGCTGTAAGCAATAGATAACGTTTCGCCTTTTTCGAGGTCGCCTTCTTTTCCGCCGACTACTTCGGGGATTACTTGTTTAACATCTTGGGCGATAAAACCTACATGCTCAACTCCCGGATTACTTTTCATTTCATAATTTACCGGTTGCAGTTTCATGATTTCCGATAAACCGTATTTTGAGGGGACGATATTTGTTTTCAAACGGTGGTCGGAAGGAGTGCTATTAGGTGCTTTCCACGTTGCGAATCCGGCAGCATTAGTTGTCAGTACATAACCATCATTTTTTTCGTTTCCGTCTTCAAGCATGAAACTATCATCTGGTCGATTTGCTCTAATATGGAATTTTGCTTGAGGGTTTCTTAGCCCAATACCTACAAATCCATCAGATGTACTTTTTCCATTTGAATCAGTAAAAAAAGCACCTGTTGCACCTGCTGCACATATCAGATTGTGTATTGAAATTTGATGATTACCTGTTTCATCTATTACCGTAGCATTGCGTCCAATCAAAAGATTCCCACTTCCGGTGGTTACATTACCCCAAGAATTTAACATTGTGTTTGAATTTCCGGTTGTTATTCGATAACCGGCTCTATAACCTATTGCCGCATTCAATTCTCCTTTTCTCGCTTCATCATCGTCATCACGAGGAGTCATCAAGGGATTAAGAGTTTCTAATGCATACCTGCCTATTGCCGCATTTGTATTATTATTGCCTTTACCTGTTCCGACAGTGATTCCATTGATAGAGGCGTCACCGCCAACGACGGTAAATTGTGCGTGATCTTTATGGATAATGGCAGGTTGATTTACTCCGATAGCTACCCTTGCCATTAGATACGAACTGTCGGTGTTGTTTACCGACGGTTCGGTAGTTCTCATTCGGTTCCAAGGCTCTTTGTATACATCGTTGGGTACAGCTTGCCATGTACCTACTCCGTCTTTGTCGGAAGTCAGCACATATTTATCGGTTTGCGTTCCGTCTTCAAGTTTGAAACCTGCGACAGGAGTTGCTTTTGTGCCGTTTGTGGTAATGTGGAGCGTATGTGTAGGATTTGTATAATTATTATCAAATTTCGACCCGATACCGACATTTCCGAAACCATCGATTTTCATGCTTATTCTATCTACTGCGTTTGCGGCATTCGGGGTTGTTCTGAATTGTAGTTGTCCGCTAAAAGTGGTATTATCGGTGTTCATTTCTTCTATTCCATAAACACCGGCAAAAGCTGTAACTTGACTGCCATAGCCGTTGGCGTGCGGTTGCGGGGCCATAGCATAATCTCTGCCAAACAACACACCGCCCAATATTTTGGTAGGATCATTTGGCCGGTTTGTGGCATTGCTGACCATACGCAAGATGGCTTCTTTATTTTCCACCACTATGCTACCTCCTTTTACATGAATTTTTGCAGCGGGCACAGTGCCCGGAGTCACTCCTACGCCTAATCTTCCTCCGCTATCATAAGTTGGGCCAGGGTGCGTTTGTGTTTCATTTCCGATCCATACATTAGATTTGTCAGCAGCATTACTCCCTGTTTGTGCAAGAACAGCCCCATTTTGAACATGTAACGCATATTGGGGATCAAGACCAATACCCAAGTTGTTATCTATACGAGTTGTTCCATTAATACGAGTTTGTCCAACGACATATAATTTATACAGGGAGTTGATATTTGCACCGATACTTACATTTCCTTTGTTAAAATACATGCTTTGAGTGGTGCCGCCTCCGCTAAAAATCATATCAAAAGTACCGGTATTAATAGTTGTGTTCTTATTTAATGTGCCGCCAAGTTCAATTGGTTTCGTGCCTGTTGTAGAGCGTGTCAATCCGTTGTCAGCGCTAACTGTTGCATCTTGCCATGTTCCTACACCGTTGGCATCTGAAGTCAGCACATAGCCTGCTCTTTGATATCCGTCTTGAAGTTTGAAACCTGCAACAGGAGCTCCTGTGCCACCTGAGAAAATATGAAGCCTGTGTGTGGGAGCTGTTGTTCCTGTTCCGATACCTACATTTCCGAGTCCATCAATAATCATTTTAATACTTTCTGAATTATCATAGCGTGTTCCAAACCTCAACGTTCCGCTTACAATACTGCCGATCATTGTTTCTGTTCCTTCAACGTAAGCATGTGGACTGGGATTAACCCCCCAACCGGAACCATAGTACGGATTCATATTATTTGCTTTGCCAAACATTAAAATTCCCAGTCGTCCACCGGGAGGGTCAGATTGTGAAGCCCCATTGCCGATCATGCGAATGCGAGATATTCCTAAATTACCTGTCTGCTCCATTAACAAATCGCCGGCTATATGGACTTTCGATGCAGGTGTAGTACCGAGAGTTAGTCCAACACCTAAATTTCCGAAACCTGATTTTGAATTTGCAAAAATCAGGTTATAGTAATTGAGATCAACAGTCGTGTTCTTAATTAATTCACCACCCAGTTCCATCGCTGTGCCATTAAGGGTTAATCCGTTAGTGGCGGTATAGGTAACAGGTGCATCTTTTATCCATTTGGAGCCATTCCAGTAATAAACGCCTATTCCTTGTCCTCCTATCGCACTTGGGTTTGTATTGTAAACAATTGCTCCGGTCAAGTTTCCTTGTTCGGTTAGATTTAATGAATTTTCGCTGAATCCTGTTGGAATAGTATTCACATTTTCAATTGATACATTGGGGAGTTTTAATCCTCCGACATAACCGGTTACTTTATTATTGTGCAATTCCAACACAGCACCTTTGACGGGTTCGGCATCTTGGCCGATTTTCACCTGAGCCTGTAGAGGTATTATCGTCATTAGCGCCGTTAAGGCCATTAAAGTTCTTAAGACCATCATTCTCTTAATTACTGCTTTCATAATCATTTTCTTTTTTTATTTTTCCAGTATGTATTTGTTATTAATTATTAATTAATAATTATTAATTGTTAAAAACTCCGGCGTTCCTTATCATACACATAAATAAAAAAGATAAAAAAGAAACTTTTTTTACAAAAAGTCTATTCGCCGTATTTTCACAAATATGGACTGCCAAATTTCTTAAAAATGAAAAAGGAAACACCGGAGATAATGAGTGTGCTTTTATTTAATTTTAGCATCTGCAAAATCGTAGTGCAAAAGTAGAATGAAGGTTGAAAGGGGATATGACAAAACAGCACTAAAAAGTGCCATTTTTTACAAAGTACTGAAAATTAGGAGGTTATTCTTCTTGAATTTCGATAGTTATTGGGAGTGATGCCATATTTTTCGCTAAATATCCGGAAGAAACTACGCTCCGATCCGAAACCTACCTTGTCGGAAATCTCTAATATCGGCATGTCGGATTGTTCGAGCAACTGCACGGCATCTTTCAGACGAAGGAAATTGACGTAATCTTTGAACGGCATATTGAAACAGTATTCCACGGCTTTGGAGAATCTGTTTTTATTTGTGCCCAACTGTCTGACCATAATTTCTTGGGTAATAGTAGGGTCTTGATAAATTTTGTCTTTGAGCAAGAGGTCGCGGATAGCGATACACAATTTATCCATTTGGTTTTCGACGCACAGGTCAGCCGATTGTAGAGACGTTGCGCGCAACGTCTCTACAGGCATAAATGAGGTTTTATCGAGCATTTCGTTGACCTGTACTTCCTGTTGGGTAGCCCAATCGCTGATTTGCTGCGATAATATGCGGTTCTTTTTAGTAATTTTTCGATTAAGATATATCCATATTCCGAGGGCGATTGCCAACAGAATGCAGCCACCGATGGCAAAGAGAAGATAGTTAAAGTTGCGTTCTTTTTCGGCAATGTGTTTGTCTATTTCGTATTCGGTGCGGATTGCGTCTAATTGGGCGTTGTTTTCCAATAAGCGGATAGAGTCGTTGAGTAGAATTACCCTGTTAAGATTCGAATATACTTCTTTCGCACGTCCCATCTTGCTTAATATATGCGACTTTTGCCTTAACAATATGGTCATTTCTTCTAATTCTCCGGAATTAGCGGCATGGTTGATAGATTTATCTATATAATCAATGGCTTTATCGTACTCATTGCGTATCTCGCAAATGCCGCTCTTGATTATATATATATAACCCCAATTTATCGGATTGTAAGTTGTTAGTTCTATGGAATCACAATATAATTCGGCCTCGTCGCATTTCCCTTTTTTGATGTAAAGTTCGGCATAAGACATATAATAATTTTGTAAATGTTCGGGATAACCGAAAGTTTTTTCAAAGAAAGTCAACTGTTTTTTCCAATCAAGCATTAGAGAAAATAACTCGTCTGTTTTTTCTTGAAAATCTAGAGCACTCGACAATCCCACATATCCGTCAAATATCAATTGATGATAGCTGGATTGGCCGGGTTTTTCTTCAATCAGTTTTGCCGCATTTTTTATTGTTTGCTTAAAATATTTTTCGGATTCTTCATAACGATATTCTGTTAAATATATCCGTGCTATTAGAGAAGAAGCTTGGACTATTCCGAAAAAACAATTTTCCTGCTTGGCTTCTGCATACATTTGTTTGGTTCTTTCTATCGTACGTTTGTTATTTCCATTCAAGCTGTGTATTAATAATAAGCTTGAATAAATAGTATAGTAATTTTCTTGAAAACCGTTTTTCTTAAAGAAAGGCAGATATTCGTTTGCTTTTCGTTCAAATTCATCATTTTTTAAGTAATTATACAAATAAGAGAGTTCGTTGTAGTAGGCGACACTTTCGTATTTTATGTTTTTTTGTTTGCGTGCTTCTTGGATAAAGTCGTTTATATATTGTAATCTTAAATCAATTTTTTCATTAGGAAATTCTACATTCCCTAATTGCTTGTATGCTTCTAATTTTTCTTCACCTTGTGTGGATGCTATTACTTTCAGCAGCGAATCTTTTTTGTGCTGAAAATCATTATTTTGCCCATAAATGGCCGTTGTAGAAAAGAAACAAATAAGCAAGGAAACAATCCTGATGCAAAAAAGACGGGTTGTAAGTTTCATTTTGTTGTTATCTTAGATTATTTGTGTGCGAAAATCTGAACTAACAGGCAACAAAATTATTGAAATTTTCTATTTAAACAATAGAGATTCAGAAAAATCGCTGTTGATAAAAAATATTTTCCGGATTTAGGGCGAAATATTTTTTGCCAAAAACCTTCAATCATGTATCTTTGTCAAAAACTTAAAAACACAAAATTAAATGCAAATAACAGCAAGATTATATCAGGTACTCCCGTTGCAATCGGGTATGGGGCGCAACGGTGAATGGAAAAAACAGGAAATCGTTGTAGAAACCGACGGACAATATCCGAAAAAAATATGTGTCTCCATTTGGGGAGATAAAATCAACGAATCTCAATTGCAAACCGGCAATATGTTAACCATCGATTTTGATGTGGAAAGCCGCGAATATAACGGCCGTTGGTATACCGATGTAAAAGCATGGAAAGTTGAACTTGCAGGTGCTGCTCCGGCAGAAACGCAAGCAGCGGGAATGCCTGCTGAGACCGGATTCCCATCGCCTCCTCCGCCACCGTTTCCGGAAAATGAAAAAGATGACCTGCCGTTTTAGAAGTTTTAACTAAAAAAATTAGTTTCAAACTAAAACCTTTAGTTTATTTGCAGAAAAATTATTCTGCACAATGAATCTGACAAAAAAAGAAGAAGAAATAATGCATTTCTTTTGGGAAAAAGGTCCGCTATTTGTAAAAGAAATCCAAACTTTTTACGAAGAGCCGCAGCCGCACATTAACACACTTTCGACAATGGTGCGTATTTTGGAAGAAAAAGGCATGGTTGGACACGAAAGTTTCGGTAAAACTTATCGTTATCACGCTTTGGTCGATAAAAACGAATTCAGCAAAAAGACACTGAAAGGAATTGTCCACAAATATTTCGACAATTCGTACTTGGGAGCTGTATCGGCTTTAATTCGCGAAGAAAATCTATCAATAGACGAACTGCGAAAACTAATCGACGAAGTAGAACAGTCACATTCCAAATAACACAGTCATGGGAACTTTTTTAGCTTATAATCTGAAACTTTCGATTTGTTTCCTGCTTTTTTACTTGTTATACAGAGTATTACTCTGCAAAAACACTTTTCATCGAACGAATCGGTTGGTATTGTTGTCGACTTACATATTTATCCTCTTTGTGCCTTTGATTCCGCTTGCAATTACTCGCCCGTATGAAATTCACGGAATAATCAGCGATTATGAATGGCTCCTGTTGCAGTCTTTTTATGCTCCAACAGAAACTGTTTTAACGCAACCAGCATTCCGATGGACACATATTGTTGTTGTGATTTATCTACTTGGCGTTTTATTTTTTGCCTGTCGATACCTTTATTTCCTGACTCAAATAATTTTCAGGATAAAAACCGGCAAAAAAATCCAATTAGATAATAATATCACTTTGGTTATCAGCGAGAAAAACACGACGCCTTTTTCGTGGATGCGCTATATTGTACTTCCCAAAACAGATGAGGCAGAGAATCATCACGCTATTTTGTCGCACGAACAGGCGCATATTAAACATCGACATTCCATCGACTTGCTCATTGCCGACCTCTCAGCTATCGTTCAATGGTATAATCCTGCTATTTGGCTAATGAAGAATGAATTACAGGATGTTCACGAATACGAAGCCGATGAAGATACACTTCATTCGGGCATAGATGTAAAACAATATCAATTATTATTAATAAAAGAAGCTGTTGGTTCACAGCGTTTCAATTCAATGACCAACAGCTTTAATCACAGTAAACTTAAAAAAAGAATCACCATGATGATGAGAAAGAAAAACTCCCATTGGGTGCGGTTGAAGTATGTAAGTATACTCCCGCTTGCTGCATTAGCAGTTACGTTGTTTGCCCGTCCTGAAGTTTCTAACAAATTAGACGAAATTTCTGCGGTCAAAGTTAGTGATTTTACTTCGGTAAATGAAGTAAACGTAGAATCTTTTCGTGAAGAAAACGTCAAAGAGACGACGAAACCTAAGGCTGTCCAACAGCAAATTGCGGTTACAACAGAAGCTAATAACACCATTCGCGGAAGAGTGATTGACGAGAGTGATAGCCCGATTGTTGGTGCAGAACCACTCTATTTCGTGGATGATGTGGAGGTTTCGGATATATCGTCAGTAAATATAGATGATGTTTACGCTGTAAGTGTTCTTAAAGATTCGGCTGCTACCGCCGCTTTCGGCCCTCGTGGTGCTGATGGAGTGGTTTTAGTTACAACAAAAAAAGCGAAGATTAATACAGAGCCGCTCTATGTAGTAGATGGCGTAATAGTTTCAAATCCTTTTGGAAAAGAAACTTTAAATCTTTTCGGAACAAAAACAGATTCAAAAGATAAATTAGACGTAGATAATATCGAATCAATTAATGTTTTGAAAGGTGTTTCTGCCACCTCTATTTATGGAGAGAAAGGCGTTAATGGAGTTATTATAATTACAACGAAAAAGAGGCTACTTGGGAAATAATGAATAAGGTTAGTGTCGTGGGGGATTAATCTGCTGCTACTAAGGTTGTTTAGTTGAAAAAATAAGGTAAAAATCAGGTTAAATTTAGATCTGTTGATGTAGAAATACATTACCAATGATTTTAAATAATCAAACTGCCATGAATAATTCTATGGATAATAACTTTTCCATCTTCAACTGTATAGATTATAGCAAAATCTTTATAATTGATACGACGAACATTTGAACCATATTTCTGAACACTTTCTTGAATAGATATAGGATAAATGCCCGCATGAGTTTGTAAAGAAATGATTTTCTGATAAATACCTCTTGCAAATTTTTCTGCAGTCATTGGAGCTGAAAGATTATTTTCAATATAATCAATCAAGTCATCAATATCTTGGTCTGCTCGTTTAGTTATACGAACCGAATACATCACAATGAAATTTTAAGACCTAATCTTTTTTCTAATTTTTCTTCAAATCTGTTTTTGAATTCTTCTAAAGAATAAGTTTCTTCTTCGGTCTGTTGGGAATTAGATGCTCGAACTTGGTATTCAGCTTGTGGCTCACTGACGATAAGAGGTGATGATTCCGGCATTTGATATTGTTTGAACGTTTGTTTTTTATTGCTCATAGTTTTTGTAAAATTAAATAAATTGGTATTACGCCTACAAATATATTACATTTTTAAGTACAAACAAAAAAACATCATGTTTTTTCATGCTTTGGAAAAATAATTTTTGCCAAAACTTTTCAATCGTATATCTTTGTCTAAATTTAAATGCAAATCTGAATGCAAATAAAAGTAAAGCCTTTTCTTTCGCTCGTTGCCGAAGATTTAATTGCTCGTTTCGGAAACGATTTATCTCGTGTCGCTGTGATTTTTCCGGGGAGACGGGCGCGTTTGTTTTTTAATAATTATTTGTGCGAATATTCAGATGAGCCGATTTGGGCTCCGCAATATTTGGCAATAGATGATTTGTTTCGGCAGGCGAGTGATTTACAGATTGCCGATAACATCAAACTTATTTGCGAATTATATCAGACGTATATTGAAGTTTATAATCACCACGCGACTTCGCCTTCTGCGGAAACTTTAGATGAGTTTTACTTTTTTGGAGAAATCCTGCTGAACGATTTCGACGAGGTGGATAAAAATCTGGTCAATGCCCGTTCGCTGTTCGGGAATTTACAAGATTTAGACCAACTTCGCGATGATTTTTCTCATTTGAGCGAATCGCAGATAACTGCTTTGATGCGCTATTTCAAAAACACTTTTCATGGAGAATCTTCTTTGAAAACGGCATTTTGGTCGGTTTGGAATATTTTGGGAGAAGTGTATAAAACGTTCAAAGACAAACTGCAACAATCGGGAATCGCTTATCCGGGAATGTTGATGCGTTCGGTTATTGAAAATCCAACAGCACCCGTCATTGCGAGGCACGAAGCAATCGAGCATTATGTTTTTGTCGGATTTAACGTATTGAACAAATGCGAAGAAAAGTTATTCCGTCGGCTCAAAGACAAAGCATCGTTTTATTGGGATGTAGATAATTATTACTTGAATGCCGAGCAAAAATCTTTCAATGAGGCCGGACGGTTTATCCGTAAAAATATCGAGAAATTCGGTTCTGCTTTGTCTTTAAATCAATTTGACAATTTTCTTTCGCATAAACCTGAAATTACGATTATTGCCTCTCCTTCAGAAAGCGGACAATCGGCTTATATCAGTCCTTGGTTGGACAGTTTGAAACAGCCTGCACAATTTGAGTCGCCCGATTCTGCTATTGTTTTGTGTAACGAGCAAATATTGCCTGTGGTAATGCACTCCATTTCGCCTCAAAAAGCGGAGAATGTTAACATCACGATGGGTTTTCCGATTACGCAATCGCCCGTATGCAGTTTTTTGCAGGTGCTGACTGAAATGCAAGTCAGGGGGGCAAACGAGTCGGGAAAAACTTTCCGGTATAAATATGTGCTGCCGGTATTGCGACATCCTTATACACAAACGATTTTCCCGGATGCAAAAGCAGTTGAAAAAACGTTGTTAGACGGAAATATTTTCTTCCCGACATTAGAAGTATTGAAAAATCCGGATATTTTCACTCATACCCACACAACACCCGATTTGGCCAAATATCTGCTTACTTTGATAGAGCAGGTTGGACGTTCTTATGAAAAACAATCCGAACCGGATGATATTTATTCCGGCTTATATCAAGAATCCATTTTCAGGGCATATCAAATTATCAATCGTTTAGTAGGATTGATGGATTCGGGAGCATTGCAAATCGACAAAACAACCTTTTTGCGTTTGATGCGTAAATTGTTTTCGTCCACTTCAATACCGTTTCATGGCGAACCGGTTAAAGGGTTGCAGGTTATGGGAGTTTTGGAAACTCGTACCCTCGATTTTAAGAATCTTCTTTTGCTGTCTGTTAATGAAGGATTTATGCCGGGAACGAATAGTGATAATACTTTTATTCCACAGTTTCTACGCAAGCATTTTGAGTTGAATACGATAGAGCATCAAGATTCGATTTACGCTTATTATTTTTATCGTTTGATTCAACGTGCCGAGCGTGTAACTTTCGTCTATAACACCGACAAAACACAAACCGGAAAGGCCGAAATAAGTCGATTTTTATTACAGTTATTAGTTGATTCTCAACTAAATATAAAACGCTATGGTTTGCAATCGACCATCAAGCCGATACAGCCTCAACCGATAATAATTCCCAAAACTCCGGAATTATTGGAAAAAATGAGGAATCAGTTTGATATACACACCAATCCGGAGGCGCAACGATTATCTCCATCGGCTTTGAATATTTTTATTGATTGCTCTCTACGTTTTTATTGGCAATACATCGAAGGTTTGCGGGCAAAAGACGAATTGAGCGATGAGTTGGATGTTTCGGTTTTTGGAACTATTTTTCACCGGTCGGCCGAACTGCTTTATCGCGAAATCGGAAATATGGGCGATGCAAAAGAATATCCTCCTTTTTTGGTTCGCAAGCAGCATTTTGATGTGTATCTCGAAAATACTTTTTTGATTGACAAATTGGTTGCAAAAGCATTTTCGGAAGAATATTTCAAAAATAAAGATGTAAAACAGAAAGATTATAACGGTGAACAATTGATTAATTTCCGGGTAATTCGTCACATGATGAAACGCTTGATTGAATTCGACAGTAGGCGTACTCCGTTTTATGTCTGTGCGTTAGAAAAACGATTTTATGCGGATTTTGATTTGCCCGAAGCCGATGTTACCTTGAAAATCGGTGGCATTATCGACCGGTTGGATGAAAAAGATGATACCCTGCAAATTCTTGATTACAAAACGGGAGGAAGTGCAAAACCTTTTAAAGAAATGAGTGATTTGGTTACTCAAAAGGACACTCGCGCCTCACATATTTTCCAAACATTTACATACGCTACGGTGTTGATTAAATCTTCCCCCTACCCTCTCCAAAGGGGGACAGTTGCTAAGCCGGTTGTTCCTTCTTTGCTTTATATGCAAGACGCGAGCAAAGAAGATTATTCAGCGATTATTCAATACGAAAAAGAGGATATTTCCGATTTTCACCGGATATACCCTCTGTTTGAAGAAGTTTTAATCCAAAAGCTTTCGGAACTTTTTGATAAAAATATTCCTTTTTGCCAAACTTCTGCGTTGACTAAATGCAGTTATTGTGATTTCAAGGAATTGTGTAACAAGTAATGTTTTTGGGTTGGTGCATCATTAAATCTTCAATGATACGGGTGAGTTCTTCTTTCGGCATTTTCCAAACCAAAAGTTCGTGTGTTCCGTCCGGGTCGTTTTCCCATGTACTCTCGCAATTGGGGGCTACAAGCATACGTCCTTTAACGGTGCCGAAATAATCTCCGCAACCACGCACTCCAACCAGAACGGCAGTTTGATCCCAACTGCAACGTCCGTCAACGTCCATAGTCATACCCATTGAAAATGCGTCTTTCACCGGACTGTTTGTTATATCGTCGGATGTTATCAATCGTTTGCCGGTCAGGATTTCTACGCCTGTTTCAAATCCGCTCAGAGTAATTGGAGTAGGCCATTGTCCGAATACGAGTATAGAAGCGTCGTTATCGGTACAAACATTAAATTCCTGTCCTTGGGGAAATCTGCCTGCCATAGAAATCAAACGTTTCACTTTCTGTTTCACTAATGCTGTTCCGTCTAAATCGCTATATTCATCGGGGGGCGATTGCAATAATGCGGCTAAGTTGGTAAGAAATCCGACGGTGATAATATGAACGCTGGAATCGGGCTGACTGCTCAGTATTTGCCGGTAAACCGATACTGCATCCGGAGCGTCTTCCGACCGTTTTGTTTCATGGGAATACCGTTGCGGTAGAATTTCCGGCCAATAAATACTTTCAAATCTCGGGTCGATCATATCGACTCCATTACGCGGAGCGCCCAAGGGAATATCCGGCCGGCCGAAATAGCGGTTGATTATTTCAATACAAGGCACCGAATTCGTGTATTTATTGGACGAAACGGTGGCTAAAATTTTCGTTTCTCCTTTGTCGGCAAAGGCGTGTAACATAGCCAATGCGCCTACATCATCGTAATCAGGCCCCATATCTGTGTCGAAGATAACCAAAACGGGGGCAGGTTCCGGTTGTATTTGTTGTTTACAGCTCGCAGCAAGCAGGCATATCAAACCTATTGATATCCAAAATAATTGTTTTGTTTTCATTGATATTAGTTTATTAAAATTTGATGCAAATTTAAACAATATTCATATTATTACAAAAGTTCCACTATATTTGTATCCGCATTCAATAATTAAAATTTTAATTCGAAACAAGATGAAAACTTATTTATTTCCTATTTATTTTTTTGCACTTATGATGATTTCTTGCCAATCAAACGCACAAACAACGTATACGATTGAAACGAACTTGGGTAATATTCAGGTTAAATTGTATGAACAAACGCCGCAGCACAAAGCAAATTTTGAGAAATTGGCAGCAGAACAATTTTTCGACAATGTGTTATTCCATCGCATTATTGCCGGTTTTATGATTCAAACAGGAGATGGAAGAACTAAACCTACTCCCGTGGTTGAACCCAATTACACGGTTCCGGCCGAATTTGTTCCCGGATATTTTCACAAAAAAGGAGCATTGGCAGCCGCTCGCACGGGCGATCATGTGAATCCGGAGAAACGTTCTTCTCCAACACAATTCTACATCGTGCAAGGTCGCATTTTTTCAGATGAAGAATTAGATCAAATAGAAATGCAAAATCAAATAACTTTCACGGAATATCAGCGAGACATTTATAAAACCATCGGAGGCACTCCTTTCTTAGACCAAAGTTACACGGTTTTTGGTGAAGTGATTAAAGGAATGGATGTTGTGGATGCTATCGCAGCCCTCCCCACCGGAGCACGCGATGTTCCGCAAGTAGATATTCGGATTTTGCGAGTCGTTAAAAATTAAAAGCGTTTTTCTAATTGCTACTGACATATAGGCATTAATTGTTTAGCCCAAATCTGAACGCATCCGCGTGCAGGAAGAGGACCGGAGGCACCCGTATAACCATGAGGCCATTCGATAGAAACTGCAATATCGGTATGATAACTTGAGTTTTGCTCATCCGGTGTCACATTGGCTGTTGATGCAGGTGCATTGTCTGCTTGCCCGTCGACGAAATGTGTCCAAGTTAAAACGTGACCACATGTGCCGTTAGTGATATTTTTATCTATAATCACTGATGTTACCGTGCCCCATCCGTGCGACATTATAGACATATCGAACCTCGGCATCGTCCATTCTTTATCGGTTTCTGCCACAGCCACAGCTCTGAATAAAACTAAACCTGTCGGCATATCGAATAAAGAAGTAAATTTCTTCTTTTCCCAATCGACATCAGTGTTGCCACAAACCTCAGCTATCAGAACCCACGCTCCGGGTTTCAAAGGGCAACAAGGTTCAGGTGTTGGTAAATCTCGCCATTCGGCATTGCCATCATCATCGCGAGAAGTTAACACCCTGCCGGTCTTTTGATTTGCATCCACAAACCGGAACCCTATACCTCCGTTATATCCATGAATATGTAATTTTGCGGTAGGATCTTTTGTCCCGATACCAATTTTTGCACTGGAATAATCTCCGCCATCTCTACCATACAAGAAATTTCCAAGCACAAGGTTGTAATCCCCTACACTGGAATGGCTGTAATGTGCATTTGAATTATGAATTATAATATTACCATTTCTAAGACTACTTCCGAATCCTTGACCGTCATAACCAATGTAAACATTATTTCCCATGTAACCACTTTCCGGCCCTGAAAGACCTGAAAGCGTATGCGAACCTATAGCAACATTATAATGTCCGGGATTACTGCTGCCATAAAGTGCGTTATATCCTATGGCAATATTTTGAACCATACTATTGGCAACTGATGTCCTGTCAAGCGCACCCTCTCCTATGGCAATATTATTTCTAAGAAATGCATTCCCAAATGTCCGATTCATTGCAGATCTTCCTATAGCGATATTATCCAATCCTGAGCCGTTTCTCATACCTTGAGTAGCACCTTCTCCTATTGCGACATTTCCACCACCGGGATTTCTAAACCCACCCGCACCAAAAATGAGTCCATTGATATAAGCATCTCCGAAATGAACAGTCAATTGAGCATCATTTCGACTATAGTTATCATCATCATCGGGATGAGAATAGAGCGGCATAGGCGGTGTATTATCACTTCCGATAACAACTTTTGCATTCAAATACGAATCGTCGGTATTGAGAGTCGAAGGACTATTTGTTCCTACTTTATACCAAGGTTCGATTGCAGCCGCGACTTCTTTTACCCATTTTATTCCTGTCCAGTAATAAACGCCGACTCCTGTAGTCTCATTCAAGTCATTTTTCAAACCCGGGTTTGTGTTGTAAATGATTGCCCCGGCCAAAGAATCTTTTTCTACAGTGTTTAAAACATTTTCGGTGAATCCGGCCGGAATAACGTTTATATCTGTTATCCACACATTGGGCAAGCGCAAGCCACCGATGTAACCATCTGCATTGCTGTTTAATTCCAGCACAGTACCTTTTTTAGGTTCGGCATCTTGCCCGATTTTTACTTGCGCGTGCAAGGAGGTTAAGGAAATTAAGGAAATTAAAGATGCCAATGACATTAATTTTCTTAGATTTCTCAAGTTCTTTAAACTTGTTTTTTGAATAATTTTCATGATCATTTCTTCTTTTTATTATAGTATGTATTTGTTATTAATTGTTAATTGTTAATTGTTAATTGTTAATTGTTAATTGTAAAAAACTCCGGTGTTCTTTATCACACACATAAATAAAAAAGATAAAAAAGAAACTTTTTTTACAAAAAGTCTATTCGCCGTATTTTCACAAATATGGACTGCCAATTTCTTTTTTATGATAAAGAAACACCGGAGGTGATGGAATGTATTATTTTCAATTCTTGCCTCTGCAAAATTGCAATACAAAAGTAAAACAGAGATTTAAAAACAAAGGCGCAAAATCGCACAAAAAAGGAGCAATTCTGCATGGGTGTTGATTATCAGCAAGTTAAGGTGGCGGGAGATCCCTCACTGCGTTCGGGATGACAGCCGTCAGTTTTTTTCGTCAAATTCCGGTAATCTGTGGGCGTCATATCATATTTGGCACTAAATTGCCGGCGAAAAGTACTCACTACACCAAAGCCTACCTTATCGGAAATCTCTATTATCGACAGGTCGGATTGTTCGAGCAATTGCACGGCATCTTTCAAGCGAAGGAAATTGACATAATCGTTGAATTTCATTCCGAAACAGTGAAGTATGGCTTGGGTAAACAAGTTTTTATTCGTACCCAACTGTCTAACCATAATTTCTTGGGTGATGGAAGAGTCGCGATAAATCTTTTCTTTGAGCAAAAGGTCGCGAATAGCGATACACAATTTATCCAAACGGCTTTCAACACACAGGTAGGGGTCGGTTTCCTCGAATGATGTTTTTTCGAGTATTTCATTGATTTGCTTTTCCTGTTGCAACGTTAATTCTTTGATTTGTTGCGCTAATATGCGGTTTTTCCGGGTAATTTTCCGGCTGTAAAACATCCATATTCCGAGAGCTACTACCAACAGGATGCAGCCACCAATGGCAAAGAGAAAATAGTTGAAGTTGCGTTCTTTTTCGGCAATATGCTTGTCTACTTCGTATTGAGTACGGATTTCGTCTAATTGAGCATTGTTTTTCAACAGACGGATAGAGTCGTTGAGTTGAAATGCGCTGTTAAGAACCGAATATGATTCTTTATCGTGTCCCATTATATTTAATATATCGGCTTTTCGCTTTAATAAGTGAACTAAATAATCTAATTCTCCGAGGTCAGTGTTACGTTCAATACATTTATTGATCCAATCAATGGCACTATTGTATTCCTTACTTTTCTCACAAATAGTTGCTTTGATAGCCCATATAAAATCTTCATTTGGTGCAGAAGCTGTTAGTTCCATGGAATCGCAATATATCTCGACTTTGTCATACTTCTCTTCTTCGATGTAAATAGAAACACAGTTCTTATAATATCCAAATAAATCCGGGTAAGGACAACCGAAAGTTTTTTCATAGGCAATAATATGTTTTTTCCAATCGGATATTAAAGATGAAAGTTGATTAAATTTCTTTTGAATGAATAAAGATTGTGCCAATGCGTCATACCCATAAAATACGAGGTCATAATTCATAGTTTGGTCGGGTTTTTCTTTAAGAAGCGGTATCGCATTTTTAATTGTTTCTTGAAAGTATTTTTCGGCTTCACCATAACGTTTTTCATTAAAATATATTTGTGCTATAAGGTAGGCCGCTTTGGCTATTCCATATAGACAATTTTCCTGTTTCGCTTCCGCATACATTTTCTTTACTTCTTCCACATGTCGTTTGCTATTCCCTTTTAAAGAATAAGCTATTAATAAAAATGAATAGCAATTGTAGTAACTTTCCTGAAAACCATTATTCTTAAAGAATGGTAGATATTCGTTTGCTTTTCGTATAAATTCATCATAATTCATGAAATTCCACAAATTACCAAGCTTTGTATCGTAGGCTATACATTCGTATTCTTTGTTTTTTTGTTTGTGTGCTTCGTTGATAAAGTCATTTATATATTGAGACACTAAATCAATTTCTTTCTCCGATAATCGAAAGAAACGCTCGGATTTAGTCAATGCATAGTATGCTTTTAATTTTTCTTCGCCTTGTGTCGATGCGATTACTTTTAGCAATGAATCGTTTAGGTGTTGAAAATCGTTGTTTTGTCCGAAAACAATTGTTGCGGAAATAAAGCAAATAAACAGGCAAAGCAACCTTTGAGTGAAAATGCGTGTTGTAAGTTTCATTTTGTTATTGTTATCTTAATTGTCTGTGTGTGAAAGTCTTAATTTTATATTTTTAATTTAATGTGTATGTGTCCTAATAAATAAGTGATGCCGATAACCATAAACGCGTAAATCGCAGAATTCAATAAACCGACAGAGCCGGTAGTTATCCATTCCGGCACTTCAACGCCCATTTGAGCCAAGTGGTACGGAATATTACATACAACGTATGGAACGAGATAACACGTCAGAGTTGCCGTACCGGCAACCTTGATTATGTTGAACCAATGCGCTTTTCCTTTTTCGACCAACCAGTAAAGTATTGCATAAGTTCCGACGGCTATGGCCGAACAATAGAATACCCAAGGAGGCGTTCCCTGCAACTTTGAGGTTATCCAAAGTTGATGCGCGATAAATCCGACAAATAGCAAAGATACAAAAATAATCAATACAACTGTTACTTTTTTAAGATTATTTAAATGTCGGTATTTTGTACTGAGGAGCGAAAGAATCATTCCTCCCATTGTAAATGCAGGTAAAGCGCCGTTGTTGATATGCAATATGCCAAGACATTCGTCTAAAAAGTTTCCGGAAGGAAGATTCAACAACGGAGTTCCTCCGCGAGTTACATTGAGAAGAATGCACAGGGTAATGAATACCAGCCAAACGAGTATGAGATATTTCAGCCGGTCGCGGGTAAATAGATAGACAAATGCGCAAACCAAGTAAGTCCATCCGATTAAGCCCAAGATTCCCCACCAGCGAGCCTGAAATACGCCTCCTTGGTCATCGCGGAAAATAACAGCCAAATAGAGCAAAAGCAATATTCCGGCAATCTTTAACAGCGTGTATATCCGGTTTACAAAAGGTTTTTCCGAACGAGGATAAGTATTCCAAACGAGTATAAATCCGACTACCATCGATATTCTGTAAACAGCTTTCGAAATGCCGACTTCTTGCGACACGCCTGCCTCCGTATTTACAATAAACGCACCCATCAGGAGCAATGCCAATGAACGAGTCAGGATATGCCCGACCGTACTTACTCCGGATAATCCTTTGCTGAATCTTCGTTCGAGTGCAAATGGGATAGACATTCCGACGACAAAAAGGAAACAGGGGAAAACAATGTCCGACAGACCAAGCATATCTTGGTTTCTTGTTGCGTGCTGCATCCATCCGGGGACATCGGTAATTGTCCAGAAATCATTGACAAATATCATTAATAACATGGTCAATGCCCGTAGGATGTCGATGGCTGTATTTCGTTGGGTAAAATCGGTTGCAGTAGGTGCATTCATGGTAAATTGTTCTGTTTTTATTGATTTAATTCTCTGTTTATAAGTGATTTAATTTCTTTTTCCGGGAAGATAGCTTGATATTCGGCAACACCGATTGGTTTGTTAATATCACGCAAAGCTACTTCTACTTCAATGTGTTCTTTTTCAGCGCAAAGAATAATTCCAATTGAAGGATTTTCATCAGTCATTTTCACTTGGTCGTCTAAAAGTCCTAAATAATGGTTCATTTTACCGACAAATTCGGGTTCAAATGCTCCGATTTTTAAATCAATGGCAATCAGTGATTTAATTTTGCGATTAAAAAACAATAAATCCACAAAATATTCTTTCCGTCCGAGTGTTAAGCGATGTTGATTACCGATAAATGAAAAGCCATCTCCCAATTCAAGCAGGAAAAGTTTGATTTTCTCAACTAATCGTCGTTCCAATTCTCGCTCTTTGATTTGATGTTTAATGCCTAAAAATCCTAAATTATAAGTACTTTTCAACATTTCGTCGGCTTGCTCCTGTAAATGTTCCGGCAATGCTGTCTCAAAATTATGCAGTTTCGGTAATTCTTTGGCATTGTGATAAGTGTCGGCTTTGATAAAATTAAGCAACAAATCTCGTGTCCAACCCATTTTTACCGCAGCTTCTGCATAATAAATCGCCTCTTGGCGGTCTTTTATTTTACTTAATATGAGTCGATTATGTCCCCAAGGCAAAACAGCCACAGCTTGTGGCGGAATGTTATTTTCAGATTTCGCCACAGCTTGTGGCGGAATTTGAAAACCATCGGTGTAAAATTCATATAAGCGTTTCATATCCAACAAACTACGAGGTGAAAAACCTGCTGTATCAGGAAATTCACTTTTCAAATCAGCCGACAATTGTTCCACTACTCTGCTACCATAACCTTTTTCTAATTTTTCAATAGATAGGCGTTTGCCGATATTCCAGTAAAGCTGTGTTACTGTGGCACTTAACCTGTTTGCGATAACAACGCGAGTCATCTTTACCTCTGCAATTATTTCGCGAAGTATTTCGTTGTATTTGTTTGTTGAAATATCGTTTCCCATTGTCTTTAATTTCAATTTTACATTTTTTGCCCATCGTGTAACTCCCGCATTGCCTCCATCAAAGCTTTCAACGTAACGGCATCCGATACGGTTTGTTTATATGTTTCCGGATTGTAATAGCTTTTCAGGAAACTTTCGGCACCCGACCATACTGTTGCAATGATTCCTTGAAAATGTTGCGCCATTTTCGGAGGAGAACTTTGTCTGAAACGAATCATATCGTTCATTTGAGCGATGGCAATTTCCGGAGTTCGCCAAGGACAAGTGGCTACATCAAAGCCTTTCATGGCAAAAAGAACAGCCGTTTGGTCGGGACGTTCATAATGCCAATCGCAAATAAATACGTCTTTCGGAATCATGTCGATTGCCCGGTGGGTATTGTTCATGCTGGCCTCCCATGCTCCGATTCCGGTTGCCTGACCGTCTATCAAGCGGTCGCCCCAAATCATTAATCTTCGTCCTTGCGATGCCAAGTGATTTTGTATCTTGGTTACTTCTCCTGCGAATAATTCGGCTTTGTCGCGTCCGGCACAACGAGGACATTTATCGTCTCCGATGTAGAAAACTTCATCCATTCCGGCATGGAACCAATCGGCCTCAAAGGCATCCATCAATTCATCGACCAACGGAAAAACCACTTTGTGCACATCGGGATGAAGCGGACAATAACTCTTACAATACAATCCATCAGGATTAGGCCAACCGGTGTAATTTTCTGTTTTCACATGAGGCGTTTCGTCAAATTCGGGATATTCGCGCAGCAAAGCATGTGTCGTTTTCGCCCAAGATTGGTGTCCCAACAAGTTAATCTGCGGAACAAGCCGGATGCCGTGTTTTTGGCATAACGAAACAATTCGTTTTACATCAGATTTCTTCAGCGGATTCGGGTCGCTCAATTTTGGGAAACATTCATAAGCATAATTCCAGTCCACTCGCAGAATCAGCAAATTAAAATGTGCCGGAGCCAGTTCTTCGTCAATAAATTTCAGGAATAAGTCTAATCCATCGACGGTTGGAGCAGCGATGGCCAATCC
>Ga0209628_10000319_pt1 | contig 29050 bp, 19 predicted proteins | sample TergutCu122P4_FD_187285 | JGI IMG/M metagenome (GOLD analysis project Ga0209628, IMG submission 187285) | Cubitermes ugandensis P4 segment gut microbial communities from Kakamega Forest, Kenya - Cu122 P4 (SPAdes) (version 2) | ecosystem: Host-associated > Arthropoda: Insects > Digestive system...
TATTGATGGCGTATTAACCTCTTATGAAATTTACCGTGATAATGAAAAAGTAGGCGAAACTACGGCTGAAGTAAGAGAATATCAAGATACGGAATTAGAAGATGGCACTTATGTTTACCAAGTAGTAGCCCTTTACGGCCATTGCGAATCAGATAAATCGGAAGAACTCATCATTGAATATGTGAAAATCAATGAACTTCAAACCTCTACTTTCAAACTCTTCCCCAATCCCACCACCGGTCATGTTACGTTTGAGGGCAAAGGATTGAATCGTATTGAAATCTATGATGTACAAGGACGAATGTTGGCTCAATACGACCATGTAAATGAAAAACTGCAAATAAATGTGAATCAATACGATAATGGAATCTATTTGGTAAAGATGTATTCACAAACCCACATGGCGGTTACAAAACGATTGGTAATTATGAGGTAAATATTAAATATTAAATATTAAATATTCATGACTCCCTTAAATTTCAAGGATACGCGCTCCGGATTTGGAGAAGCCTTATTGCAAATAGGCAAAGAAAATTCTGATGTATTTGCTTTATGCGCCGATTTAACCGGCAGTTTAAAAATGGACGCTTTTAAGGCAGCATTTCCGGAACGTTTTATTCAAACAGGTATTGCAGAAGCCAATATGATTGGTATTTCTGCCGGTTTGGCTTTAAGCGGAAAGATTCCGTTTTGCGGCTCTTTTGCAGCGTTTGTTTCCGGAAGAGTCTATGACCAAATTCGCATGGTAGTGGCCTACTCTAATCTTAATGTGAAGATTATTGCCTCTCACGCCGGCATCACAGTAGGAGAGGATGGCGCTACGCATCAAATGATGGAAGATATTGGACTGATGAAGATGTTGCCCAATATGACCGTAATTAATACTTGCGATTTTAACCAAACGAAAGCGGCAACTTTAGCAATGGCTACACATATAGGTCCGGTATATTTACGATTCGGTCGCCCGGTAGTTCCAAATTTTACTCCTGAAAACCAACGGTTTGAAATAGGAAAAGCCAATTTATTAAAAGAAGGTTCCGATGTAACCATTATGGCCACAGGACATTTGGTTTGGGAAGCCTTAGTAGCTGCCGAGCAATTAAAAGAAAAAGGAATAGATGCGGAAGTAATTAATATTCACACCATAAAACCTTTAGACGAAGAAGCCGTTTTAAAAAGCGTTCGCAAAACCAAATGCGTAGTTACCGCAGAAGAACACTTTAAAAACGGCGGTCTGGGGGATTCCATCGCACAATTGCTGGCTTGTGAATTTCCCGCTCCTATAGAAATGATAGCAGTAAACGACTGTTTCGGAGAATCGGGAACACCCGAACAATTGATGAAAAGGTACGGGTTGGATGCTGCTCATGTGATTTTGGCGGTAGAGAAAGTATTGGAGCGGAAAATAAAAAATAAAAAATGGCATTAAGTTGGAATGAAATAAAAGAACGAGCATTAATATTCTCGAAGGAATGGGCGGACACTTCAAAAGAAGAAGCGGATGCGAAACCTTTCCTGGATGCTTTTTTTGATGTGTTTGGAATTTCAAGGAAAAAAATAGGAACGTTTGAACACCGTGTAAAAAAACTTTCCGAAACAGACGGTTACATTGATTTGCTTTGGAAAGGCACAATTCTCGTAGAAATGAAAAGTAGGGGGAAAAACCTTGACAAAGCATTTGAACAGGCAAAAGAATACACCTACGGACTGAAACAACACGAACTGCCAAAACTGATTTTAGTTTCCGATTTTGAGTTTTTTCGTTTGACCGACCTCGAAGAAAATGTAACATACGAATTTCGCCTGTCAGAACTTGTAAGCAATGTACAACATTTCGGGTACTTGCTCGGCTATCAAAAAAAGGAATACAAAGAGCAAAATCCAGCCAACGTAAAAGCTGCCGAACTTATGGGAAAGCTGCACGACCGCTTAAAAGAGATAGGATATTCAGGACATCCTTTGGAGGTTTATCTTGTGCGAATTTTGTTTTTGCTTTTTGCCGAAGATACGACCATTTTTGAAAAACAACAATTTCAAGATTTTATTGAACGCCGTACGAATGAAGATGGAAGCGACCTTGCCTCAAAATTGCAAGAACTTTTTCAGGTATTAAACACGCCGATTGAAAACCGTTTTAAAAATTTGGACGAAGATTTAAACGCATTTCCGTATATAAACGGGAAACTGTTTGAAGAGAATTTACCAACAGCAAGTTTCGACAGCAAAATGCGACAAGCGCTCTTAAATTGTACATACCTTGATTGGAGTGAAATTTCGCCCGCTATTTTTGGCTCAATGTTTCAAAGTGTGATGAACCCAATTGAGCGCAGGAACTTGGGTGCACACTACACCAGCGAAACCAATATTTTAAAACTCATTAAACCGCTTTTTTTAGACGAACTTTGGAATGAGTTTGAGAAAATAAAAGAAAACAAAAACAAACTGATTGATTTTCATAAGAAGTTGAAAAACTTAAAATTTCTTGACCCCGCCTGCGGGTGCGGAAATTTTTTGATAATTACCTATCGTGAATTGCGTTTGCTTGAATTGGAAATTTTGAGAGCGTTGTATAAAACGAGTGGTTTGCAGGTATTCGATATAAGCAGTATCGTTTGGTTGGATGTTGACCAATTTTACGGAATTGAGTACGAGGAGTTTCCCGCCCGAATTGCAGAAGTGGCAATGTGGCTCATTGACCACCAAATGAATATGAAAGTGAGTAGCGAATTTGGACAATACTTTGTTCGCTTGCCACTCACGAAAGCAGCAACAATAGTACACGGAGACGCTTTGGAAACCAATTGGCAATCGTTGTTGAATCCGGTAAACACTTACACTGTTCGCGCTGAACACGCTGACATTTTTTTGGTAGGAGAAAAGGAAATTCCATACGGAAAAATAAATGTAGAGGCCAAATCTTTTTCAGTTCATACAGGATTATCTGAAATGGTAAATGAAAATAAGTTTGATTATATACTTGGAAATCCACCTTTTAGTGGCTCAAGAATAATGAGCAAAGAACAAAAAGAAGGTTTGGCAAAAGTTTTTGAATATGCAAAAAATACGGGAGATTTAGATTATGTAACCGGTTGGTACATAAAAGCCGCCAAATATATTATGGGCACAAAAACTAAAGTGGCTTTTGTGAGTACAAACTCAATTGTGCAAGGCGAACAAGTAGGTATTTTATGGGGACAACTGATTAATAATTATAAGACTAAAATTCATTTTGCGCACAGAACTTTTAAATGGAGCAATGAGGCAAGCGGAAATGCAGCAGTCTATTGTGTAATTATTGGCTTTGCCAATTATAATATACAAAAAAAGGTTATTTTTGAATACGAAAACATAAAAGGTGAGTCACATGAAGTAAAAGCATTAAACATTAATCCTTATTTAGTAGATACAAAGGATATTTTAATTGAAAAACGAACGACACCTCTTTGTAAAGTCCCCAAAATAGTATTTGGAAATATGCCCAACGATGGGGGCAACTTTTTGTTTACCACTGAAGAAAAAGATATTTTTTTAAGTATTGAGCCAAAAACAGAAAAATTCTTTCGACCACTAATCTCTGCTCATGAATTTCTCAATGGTGAAAAACGTTGGTGCCTTTGGTTGAAGGATGTAAGCCCACACGAGTTTTTAGCCTCAAAATTAATAACAGAACGGATAAAAAAAGTAAGAGTATTGCGCGAAAAAAGCAGTAGAAAAGCAACACGAATTTTAGCAGAGATGCCATATAGATTTGGTGAAATAAGACATCCCGAAAGCGATTATATATTAATTCCAAGCACATCGTCAGAAAACAGAAAATATATTCCAATGGGCTTTTTTACCAAAAATGAAATTGCAAACAACAGTTGCCATATTATTCCTAACGGGAGTTTGTTTCACTTCGGTGTTTTACAATCAGCAATGCACATGGCTTGGGTAAATGCTGTTTGCGGGAGATTGAAAAGTGATTATCGTTATTCAAACGAAATAGTTTACAATAATTTTCCATGGCCGGAAAACCCAACAGATAAACAAGAAAATGCCATTGAAAAAGCAGCTCAAAAAGTATTGGAAGCACGTGAAAAATTTACAGAATGTTCACTCGCCATTCTTTATAATCCAAACGGAATGCCGCCCGAATTAGTAAAAGCACACACCGAATTAGACAAAGCGGTAGATTTGGCATATCGCCCACAGCCATTTACAAGCGAAGCAAACCGAATGGAATTTTTATTCGGACTTTACGAAAAATATACGGCAGACCTTTTTACCATTGTGAAGCCGAAGAAGAAAACTAAAAAAACAACAGTATCTTAAATTATGAAATTTAAAATTATAGCCGCTATTTTCGGATTAATTGTTTGCGGTTGGGTAATTTATGCAATATGTAATAATGTAAATGTAAACAATGTAGAGGTCGAAAATTTTCGACCTCTACCGGACGACCCCCAGCCCCATTACCAAAACATATTAACATCTCCTCCTTTACCCAACCAAATTGATTTTTGCGGAGAACCCCTGCCACTGCATCTCTATTGGGTAAAAGAAGGTTTAGACCGCGAACTCATCAATCAATGCTATCAACATTCCCGAACTTTACTCACATTAAAACGCTCTGCACGCTTTTTACCTGTCATCGAAAAAATATTGAAAGAAGAAAACGTTCCCGACGACTTAAAGTATTTGTGTATTGCCGAAAGCAATTTAGAAAATGTGGTTTCTCCGGCAAAAGCAACCGGTTTTTGGCAATTTATGGAAGCCACCGGTAAAACATACGGATTGGAAATTAACGAATATGTGGATGAACGTTACCATTTGGAAAAAGCAACACGTGCCGCTTGCATGTTTTTCAAAAAACTCAAAAACCAATTTGGAAGCTGGGCGTTGGCTGCTGCTGCGTATAATATGGGAGAAAACGGGCTTGAAAAAAATATACAAGAGCAACAAATTGATAATTATTGGGAGTTGTTTTTAAATCAGGAAACATCGCGCTATGTAAACCGCTGTGTTGCATACAAATTGATATTCGAAAATCAAGATTTGTACAATATCCGTATTCCTGTTAACGAATTTTACCAACCCATTCATTACAAAGAGATTATTATTGAAAAAACTATTGATGATTTAAGAGTCTATTGCACCGAAAATAATATTTTATATCGCCAACTGAAGGAACTCAATCCGTGGCTGCGAAGCACAAAACTGCCGGTGGCGGCTAATAAAAGTTATGTGTTGAGAATACCTTTAGAGAAAGAATAGTTGACAATAATTACATAGTTTTGTGTGTAATTCGGAAAATTTTAGTTTATTTGTCAAAACTTTTAAAAATACGAAGTTTTGATAAAGCAAAATATAAATAATTAGATGCTAAATAAATATGAACACTCTAATAAATCGAAAAAATTACATTCAGCAGTTAAAAAAGTTGAAAGACGAGCATATTATTAAAGTAATTACAGGGTTAAGGCGTTCGGGTAAATCTACTTTGTTTGAAATTTTTATTCGGCAAATTATTGCTTCGGGAGTGCCTGTAAACAGAGTTCAGCAGTATAATTTTGAAAAACCAATTTTTCCCGAAGAATACACTTGGCGTGATATTTACAAAGCGATTTTGGAAAAAACGGACAAAGAAAGTATGAATTACATATTTCTTGATGAGCCACAGCAAATTTATGAATTTGAACGACTTATAGATGCTCTTTGTGTTGAGAAATTTATTGATTTGTATGTAACAGGTTCAAATGCTTATTTTTTGTCGAGCGACCTCGCTACTTTACTTTCGGGTCGTTATATTACGATACATGTTTTACCTTTTTCGTTTGCTGAGTTTTATGAAAGTCAGCAAGATACAATACTAAATAAGTACGAATTGTTTAATAACTATCTTTACGAAACTTCGTTGCCACAGGGCGTTTTGTTGCGAAATCAAGGCGCTGACATTCAAAACATGTACATTCAAGATGTTTATAGCACCATTGTGGAAAAAGATATTAGACAACGATATAATATTCAGAATATTAGAAGTTTTGATAATCTTTCAAAATTTCTAATGGGTGCAATTGGCAGTGTGGTATCGCCGAACAATATTTCAAAAGCAATGAAACGAGATAGTCAAGATATTCACCACAATACTGTAGAAAAATATATTGAGTATTTGGTAGATTCTTACGTTTTTTATCAAGTAAACCGCTTTGATATTAAAGGGAAACAACAACTTGCGACACAAGAAAAATACTATTTGGTGGATATTGGATTTAGGAACTTGAAACTTGGAAAATTCCAATATCAAGATGTAGGATATATTTTGGAAAACATTGTGTATTTAGAATTAAACAGGCGAGGTTATCAGATTTGGATTGGAAAAATTGGAGAGTATGAAGTGGATTTTATTGTAAAAAACGCACTGAATAAATTTGAATATTATCAAGTAACTTGGTCAATATCTGACCCGAAAACGGCAGAGCGAGAAATTCGACCATTAAAATACATTGACGATAATTACCCAAAATACATTATCTCTACCGACATAATAAGTTCTGAAATTGAAGGGATTGAACACATAAACATTGTAGATTGGCTATTGACGCCAGATGAATCGTATAAAAGTAATTGAACATCAGAATATTAACTATATAACCGCTCTCGGAGAGAGCACACCTATCTAAGCAGTAGCTTCAGACTCATTGTCATCAAGTTAATAAGTGCTTTTAAAAAAAGTTTTAGCCTTAAAAAATATACATTTGCGGTCAAAAAAAAACTGCAATAAATTTAGCATTATGTCTCTCTCCTCCCTCTCCATTCAAAGACCCGTTTTAGCCATTGTGATGAATCTGCTTTTCATTATTGTAGGCGTTATAGGATTTGTATATCTCGGTGTTCGCGACTACCCAAGTGTTGACCCGCCAATTATTACGGTTTCAACCACTTATACAGGCGCCAGCGCAGATGTGATAGAATCGCAGATTACCGAACCGTTAGAATCTGCCGTAAATGGTATTCCGGGCATTCGCTCCATGTCGAGCAGCAGCCGTGATGGACGTAGCAACATTACTATTGAATTTGAGTTGGAAATACCTATGGAAACTGCTGCCAATGATGTGCGCGATAAGGTATCCGGAGCCATGCGTTTGTTACCACAAGAAGTTGACCCTCCCGTAGTTGCAAAAGCAGACGCAGATGCCCAACCTATTTTTGGATTGAGTTTAAGCAGTAATACTTTTTCTATTATTGACGTAAGCGCTTACGCTGATGCATACGTGAAAGAACGGTTGCAAACCATTCAAGGCGTTAGCACGGTTGAAATTTGGGGCGAAAAAAAATTAGCCATTAAACTCAAAATGGACCCGATGCTCTTGGCTGCTTACCAACTTACTCCCAACGATGTAAGCACTGCAATTGCACGCGAAAATGTTGAGTTGCCTTCCGGAAGAATTGAAGGGGTGAATACCGAATTGAGTGTGCGAACTATGGGACGTTTGCAAACTATTGAAGATTTTAATAATCTCATTATTACACAAACAAATAATCGGGTGGTCAGATTTAGCGATATTGGGAATGCAGAAATTGATGCCGAAAATATGCGCTCTATTTTAAAGCAAGACGGTAAAATGATGGTAAATTGTATCATCATTCCCCAACCCGGCTCCAATTATATAGATATTATTGACAGGGTAAAAGAAGCGTTGCCGGATATTGAGCGTAACTTGCCTTCCGGAATTGATGCAAAAATTTCTTTTGACGATACTATTTACATTCGAAATGCAATAAACGAAGTACAAGATACCATTATCATCGCTTTTTGTCTGGTTGTGCTGATTATTTTCCTCTTTTTGAGAGATTGGCGCACCACCTTGATTCCCGTTCTAACTATTCCGGTTTCTCTTATCGGTACTTTTTTTATTATGTATATTTTTGGATTCACAATCAATATATTAACCTTGTTGGCAATAGTTTTGGCTATCGGTTTGGTGGTTGACGATGGCATTGTGATGTTGGAAAATATCTATCAGAAAATTGAAGGAGGGTTGACACCTCTACAAGCTTCATTTAAAGGTGCTAAAGAAGTTTATTTTGCTATAATTTCAACCACAGTGGCATTGGTAGCTGTGTTTTTCCCCATTGTTTTTTTACAGGGAACTACCGGCAAATTATTCCGCGAGTTTAGCTTGGTAATTGCATGTGCAGTAGCCATATCTGCTTTTGTTGCGCTAACACTTTCGCCCATGATGTGTAGCCGAATGTTAAAGAGACGAGAAAAAGAAGGGTGGTTGTTTAGAGTTACTGAGCCTTTTTTTATTTGGCTTAATAGTGTGTATAAAAAAGGATTGACGCGTTTCTTGCAAGTACGATGGATTGCGCCTGTTTTCTTAATCACAGCGTTAGGATTTTCCGTGTATTTGTGGTTAAAAATGCCTTCCGAAATGGCACCTATTGAAGACCGCTCTTCATTACGGGTAATGTCCACTGCTCCAGAAGGAACCTCTTTTCAATATATGGACAACTATACTTCCGAGTTAAATCAATATTTAAAAGAGCAAATTCCTGAATCGGAATTGATTTTTATGTTTGTAGGACGCGGCAGCGCCAATTCATCTTTTACCAATGTAATATTAAAAGACCCCGCTCAAAGAAAACGTACACAACAAGAGATTGCCGAAGAGATAGGACCACAGATGCGTAAATTTACCGGTGCCCGAACCATAATGACTCAACGGCAAACTTTCGGAAATCGCAGGGGTGGTATGCCGGTGGAATTTGTGATTCAAGCCAAAAATTTAGAGAATTTAAAAACCATACTTCCTGTTTTTATGGAAAAAGTTGCACAAAGCCCGCTTTTTTCAGCTTACGACTTAAATTTGAAATTTACCAAACCGGAACTTACCATTAAAATCAATCGAGATAAAGCAGCTTTACTGGGGGTTTCTGTAGCAGATATTTCTCGCACATTGCAACTCACTATGAGCGAACAGCGCATTGGCTATTATATACTTAACGGGAAACAATATCAAATAATCACTCAATTTGAACAAGCAAGACGGAGCAAGCCCACCGATTTGGAAAATGTTTATTTAAGAAGCAGAAACGGTGTGCTCATTGGGTTAAATAACTTAGTAGAATTTACAGAAAACTCTACCCCTCCGCAACTTTATCGTTACAACCGTTTTGTAGCGGCAACCGTCACTGCAAATCCTGCAAAAGGATATACCTTAGGGCAAGGCATTCAAGAGATGGAAAGAATTGCCGGTGAAACATTAGACGACAACTATAAAACAACCTTATCGGGAAATTCTAAAGATTTTGTAGAAAGTTCCTCCAGCTTGTTGTTCAGTTTTTTCTTAGCGTTAATATTTATCTATTTAGCACTTTCTGCCAACTTTGAAAGTTTTCGAGACCCATTTATCATCATGCTCACCGTACCTTTGGCATTGCTGGGCGCTTTAGGGTCGCTTACTATTTTTTCACAAACTATGAACATATTTAGCCAAATTGCCATGATTATGCTTGTTGGGTTGGTAACTAAAAACGGTATTTTAATTGTGGAGTTTGCCAATCAGAGAAAACGCGCCGGCGTTCCTTTCCGACAAGCCATTTTTGAGGCTTCGATATTACGTTTTCGCCCCATATTAATGACCAGTTTTGCTACTGTACTTGGTATTTTACCTATGGCATTTGCTACCGGAGCGGGAGCTGAAAGCCGCATTGCAATGGGTGTTGCCGTAGTGGGAGGTATGACTTTTGCCACTATATTAACGTTGTTTGTTATTCCGGCAATTTACACGTATTTATCTTCTGAAAAAGTAGTGAAGATTGAAGAAGAAAAAGAAGAAATGGCATAAATTTTATAGGTATCTTGCACAACATTCCACCCCATTTTTATTTTTCCGTTTGAATGACTCAATCGTTACTTTTAGTGAGAAAATATGCGAAGGAGGTGCAATAGAAATATTACCCAAATTGGTGAAGGCGTAATCTATGAAAACAATATCTTTTATTCCGATTCCTATTCCGAAGTTTATTTGGCATGAAAAATTCTTTTTGCCATCGAAATTAGGAACTTGTTGAAGATTACCAATTCCGGCGCGAAGTGCTACAATAGTTTTATACGCAAATTCCATTCCGAAATGCGGGTCAATGGATAATATTTTGCTTTTAATCAACGTATTACGTTTTCCATCGAAGGTACAGTCAAAATCTAATGCAAAAGTTCCGTTAAATCCTTTTCCAAACTCCACGTACTTACCTGCGCCAATATTAAGTTTAGGAATTGTTAATTCTAAACTATTTTCCGGGATTTCATTACCGGTAGCCTCAAAAATTTCAATTACCTTATCCGTTAAATTATAAGTCCACGCATTAAAAGTTGAGGTAACATCTTTTAATATGGCACCTATTTGCCATCCTTTAATGTTATATTGTACACCGGCATCTAATCCGAATCCCCAGGCACCGGCAAATTTTCCAATTGTTCTGCGAATAATTTTTGCATTGGCACCCACAGAAAATCCTTTTATTTTTTCAAAATTATATGCGTAACTTAATAATATAGCATTATCTGCTGCTGAAAAGTAGGAGATTTTGTTATAGTCAATATTTCCATGATTGTCTATTAATTCTGTAGTATTCATGATGTTATCTACTCCAAAGCGAATCCATGAAATTGCCACTGCTTGTTTGTTATCTATTCTGTAGCCTGCACCGATATAGTCGTATTTTGCAATGCCGGCAAAATATTCCGCATGCATGGCTGCTAATTGGTAAGGACGTTGCATTTGTATTAATCCTGCTGGATTCCAGTAAGATGCGGTAATATCATTCGTTAATGATGTCATCGTATTTGCCATAGCCAACCCGCGTGCACCTACCCCTAAAGAAAGAAATTCATTGCTATATTTTTTTGCAACTTGTGCGTTTGTCAATAAAATTGAAAAAATAAGAAAAAAGGCAAGTAAAAGTTTTTTATAATTCATAAATGACAAAAAATGTTGCATGATTTTAAACGCTATGCAACATTTTTTATTTTTAGATTGTAGAAAAATTATTTTTTTTATCCCTCATTTCTCATTTTTAAAACAACTTCAAAAAATAAGCCATCGCTACACCAAAGTAGTTTCCAATAGCATACCCCACAAGCCCAATAGTAATACCGCTAATCAACACTTTACGATTTCCCATAGCGGCAACGAGCGGAGGGATGAAAGGCGGCGAGCAGAGTAAGGCTATATGAGCTACAGTGAACAGGTCGCCGGGTACTTTAGTGAAGCGGCACAAAATAGCGTGTATTACAATAGAAGAGAGGGTAATACATAATACAAAGAGAAAAATATATTTTGCACTTGAGCTAAACATAGAAATATCGAAAAGCGAAGCAACGATAACGCTGAATATCAATATAAAAAACATCCCCAGTTCAAAAGTTTTGGGCAAGTTGCGAATTTTTTTGTTAAAGGAAGCGGCTATCGCTAAGGTAGTAATTGTTAGAAGCACCACCACCTCGTTTAGTTTGCCGGTTAGAAGAATGGATAATCCGGCACCAATGGCAAGAGAAGCAAGGGAAAGAAGAAATCCGAGCATGGTTTTCGGAAATACTTTTTTGCTAAAGAAACCTTCATAATTTTCAAGGTCTTTTATTTTTGCATCTTTGGGGTCATTTTCATCGCATACATGAAATTCATCTTTTGCAGGCAAAAGCCACCGGAATAGTTTATAGCCTCCTGCCGTTAAAAACACCAAAAGCGGAAACATAATGAGCATTTCGGAAGTTAATGTAAGTGTAACAATTGTTTTATCCGTTTCTAGTGCGCTGGAAACAGCACTGAAGTTCATGGTTCCTCCGGTGTAAAAGGCGGTCATCATTCCGCCCACTTTGTATAATTCCGGAATCCCTGAGTTTTTAAAAAGGAAGAACGAAAAAAGTACCGCGCCAATAATGCCAAGTACTCCCATAAAAAGTGTGAGTACAGCTTTAGGCAGAGACTTTGTCCACATCTTAAAATCGGAACTGAATAACATTAGTGGAATAGCCAAAGAGACGGCAACACTCATCAGGGTTTCCATAATTCCATGTAGAGATTTCGATTCTTCGATGGATAAAAAATTGGTAAAAGAGAAAAGAAACGATAACAATACCCCTACCGCATAAGCCATGATTACAGTACCTACAGCTTTGGCTACTTTATATTTACGGAAAAGAGTAATGGCCGCAAAAGGGGTAAGAACAAAAATTAAAATTAATAAAACTACTTTCATACGCAAAAATTTAGGCGCAAAAATATAATATTTTAATTAACCTTTATTAACTTTTTAAGAAGATGGGTGAAAGAAAGCAAAAATATCCCTTTCAACATTGTCGGATAATGAAAGAAATGTAATATTTGACAGGATGGAAGAGTTTGGTATTGTGGCTATTTGAAAATATTTCTTACGTTTTATCTACCATTCGGGGCTGTCTTAAAACCACAGCCTCTTTTTTATTTTATTACTTTCTTTACCACCGTCTCTTTATCTGAATTTGTTATTTTCAATAAATAAAGTGACGGCGAAAATTCAAATCTTCTACTGAAGTTATTAGAGCCCGCATTCATATATTCTGTAAAATTATCAATTTTTTGCCCGTTTATGGTAAAAATCTCAAACTTATAAACTTGGTCATTTTCTGCATAAATTTGAATATTAATTTCATTTTTTACAGGATTTTCTACGTTTACAAAAAACGAAGGCGTATATTCTTTAATCTTAGTAGTGGTGATGATTTCAAAATCGCAAATTACAGGCAGGTGATCAGAGAAATTGTACAGAGCTTTTAATATTTCCGTTGGAAGTGTGTGGTTAGTTGGAGTGAGCAGGCTCTGTCTGTATCGCAAACCATCTTGTCCTAATGCATGATAGTTTTCTGGAATTACTTTTACTTTTTTTGTTCCATAAAAAAGGGTAGGGGAGACCAATATAAAGTCGAAGCGGTCATCCATACCACCTATAGCAAAACATCCATTTTCGGAAGTAGTGTGTGTAGATTGTGTATGGATTTTTGAAAATTGTGGATTTTTGTTCCAATTACCGTATTCATCTATCGGGTCAAGAAATCGAAAAGTCGTATTATTGTTAAACAGCAGATGTTGATATGCTGGTTCTGAGGCACTATACAAATTAAAATCTCCGGAAAATACGTAATTATCAATGCCCACTTGTTCCAATTTTGTAGTCAAGCGTTCGACTTGTGTTTTGCGGGTATTTTTATCGGAATCATAACTTCCTGCTTTTAAGTGTGCTATAATAAATGTGATAAACGCGGTGTCGCCTTGTGCCAAATTATCTGATTTATAATACATTTTATAAGCGTTGATATCTCGCACAGATGTTGTTACATAAAAATAGCTATGAAATGCCAATTTTCTAGAATCGTAATACAACATATTGGCAATGTAACCTCCGGAATAATTTGTTAGCGGACAATTGGCATAATAGTTTCGCCCATTCGTATTCATTACATTGTTTAACACGCGATTAATATATGTAATATTACTTCCGATTTCACATACACAAAATACGTCGGGCAATGTGTAATTGATGATAGTTTTCAGGTTTTCATCTTTTTCATTCATATAATTTCCCGAATTATTACAACCTGTAAGAGAAGCAGTTGTGTAGTGCATCAAATTATATTGCATCATGCGGATGGTATCGGCAAAGCAATAATTAACAGTAAAGAATAGTAGTAAGGTGAGAAAAAATTTTGAAAGTTTCATAAAGATATAAAGTTTATAGTTGCTATTCATTTTTTAGTTGTTATTCATTTTTTGAACCTTGCACTCCTTACCTGCATCTAACCGTTTTTTCAACCCTTCATACTTAAATTGATAAATCACTGTACCTTTAAAATAGTGTTCAAAAGATTCAGGAGTTAGTGTATCTAAAATTTCTTTTGTGTTTTCTGTGAATGATGCCCGTAATGCAACTGCTTCATCATTGATGGGGGCATGAATGTTATTTGGACAAACATTTTGGCACACATCGCAGGCAATGAGCCAACCATATTTTGCAATACGTGTAAAATCGGTTTCATTTTTATTCAGGGTAATGTGTGTAATACATTGATTACAATCTACATAATAGGGTGCAACAATGGCTTTTGTTGGGCAAGAAGCCATACACTTACCGCAATTTTCGCAGGAATTTTGGTTAGGGGCATCGTACTCATCTACTTCTTTATCAATCAATAAAGTTCCCAAAAAAATAAAAGAGCCTAATGCGGTTTGAATAATGCCATTTTTTCCGTAATAGCCGATACCTGCCTGTACTGCCCACGCTTTTTCCGAAATAATCGAAGAATCGGCAGTGGTTTTGTAATTAAAAGCGCCATATTCTTCTTGTAAACCCTGCGCTAATCCCTCTAATTTCTCTTTCATAAACACATGGTAATCTTTAATTTGTGCGTATTGCGAAATTTTATGCCCACCATTCTTATCCACACATTCCATCCCTTCTGCTTTCTGCTTTCTGCTTTCTGCTTTCTGCCTTCTGCTTTCTGCCTTCTGCATATTATAATTAAACCCGCACACTATCAAAGACTTACAATTATTCAATAATAATTTCGGATGAAAACGTTTGTCAATATCGCGTTCTAAATAGGCTTTTTGTGCATGAAAATTTTGAGCTAATGCCTTTTCAAAACGCTCTCTTTCTATTATTAAGGAATCGGGTTTAGCGATGCCGCAGAGACCGAAGCCATGTTTATAGGCTTGTTGCTTAATTGCTTTGTATGGGATTTTCATTGTTTAAACTGTTCAGAAACAAACTCTAAAATCTCCTCCGCCACTTCACTTTTAGCCTTGCAATTTCCTTCAAAAACAGTGCCGTTTTTTGCAAAAATGGTTACCTGATTGGTCGCGCATTTGAATCCTGCTCCGCTGTTTTTCAAAGAATTAAGTACCATAAAATCTGCATTTTTTTGCTGTAATTTTTGTTTGGCATTTTCTGCTTCGTTTTCGGTTTCTAAAGCAAACCCCACCAAACATTGATTTTTTCTTTTTCTTTTTCCTAATTCAAGCAAAATATCGGTTGTTTTTTCCAAAGAAAGTTCAAAATTTGCATTATTCTTCTTTATTTTTTCAGTTGCTACCGTTTTTGGGGTATAATCGGCAACCGCCGCCGCCATAACAATAAGGTCGGCATTTTCCGAATGGTACAATGTTTGGCTTAGCATCTCTTTCGCAGTAACGATGTCCACACGTTGAATGGTATTATTTATGGTATGTAGCGCAGTGGGACCGGTAATCAGCGTAACCTCCGCGCCTTGTTCCGCCAATTTCTCAGCAATAGCAAAACCCATTAATCCTGAAGAATGATTTCCTATAAAACGCACGGGGTCAATCGGTTCATAAGTGGGACCTGCTGTTACTACAGCCTTTTTACCGAACCATTTTTTTTTTTGAGAGAAAAATTGGGTAACTATCTCAAATATCTTTTCGGGTTCTTCCATTCTACCTTTTGCAGAGATGCCACACGCCAATTCGCCTACGGTCGGTTTAATAATATGACAGCCTTGTTTAATAAGTTGCGATAAATTACGTTGCACCGCCTCGTTTTCGTAAATATTTACATTCATGGCAGGTGCTAAAAAAATGGGTTTATTCACAGAGAGGAGCAGTGTAGAGAGTGCGTCATCGGCAATGCCGTTTGCAAATTTCCCGATAATATTCGCTGTGGCAGGTGCAACTATCACAACATCAGCCCAATCGGCATGGGAAATGTGTGTTACGGAAAAAGGTTCATTTCGGGCAAAACTATCGGAATATACCGCATTTTGCGATAGTGTTTCCAATGTTAGTGGTGTTACAAATTGCAGCGCATTTTGCGTTACCACCACGCGAACTTCATGACCCGCTTTTTTAAACAACCGAATCAACGACAGTGACTTATATGCCGCAATGCCGCCTGTAATTCCGAGTATAATTTTTTGAGAAGCCGGTTCCGGCATTATAATAGTATTATTAGGGTCGTTTGTAATAGATTTCGTCTTTTTCAAATTCATTAATCGCCAAAATAGTAGGTTTCGGTAGTTGCTCAAAAAAACGAGCCAACTCTGTTTGTTCTCTATTTTCGTGATTTTCGTCAAAAGCATCATTTGTGTAATGTGACACAAAATCTTTTGCATGCTCTTGAAAATCTTCCCTAAATTCTGTAGCAATTTGGTTTGCTCTTTTGGATAAAATGACTACAGTTTCGTAAATATTGCCGGTTTTTTTGTCAAATTCACGTAAATCGCGTGTAACGGCAAAAGGATTCATTTTGGTTTTGGTGTATTCGCTTGCTTTCATCCTACAAGATTATTTTTTTTGTTCTTCTATTTTTTTTATTTGTATGGCAGCCTCATCAGCTATTTTTTTGACTTCCGGTATGAAGCTACTTTCGGGGTATTGAGATTGCAGCATGGCAAAAGCCTCAAGGCAATCTTTAAATCGGTAATATTTTTTATGTTCTACACTTTTTCGTGCAAAATCAAAATTATTTTTTGTTAATATGAAGAGTATTTCCGGAGCATATTGCGAGGAAGAATAGGTTTTTAAGAAATTTTTCGCCATGATTTGCGTTGCTTCGTAATATCCTGTTTGATAGTACATTTTGACTATTTCCATTTCCTTTTTAGCCAACTTGTTGCGCAAAGCATCTAAAATTTCATTACACTCTTCAATATACTTACTATAAGGGTATTGCTGAATAAACAACTTAACCTCCTCAATTGCCATGGTAGTAACAAATTGATCCAAATAATATTCAGGTGAAGAATAATACATGGCTTTTACGGCATTTAGAGCCGCCAATTCCGTTTTTTCTGTTCCTGGATATCTGCGGGCATAATCTCTAAAATGAAATGCTGCTATTTGATAATCACGATTTTGAAAATAAGAATCTGCAAAAAGAAAGAGAATGGTATCCCCCAGCGGTGTCCCGATTGATAGCGGATAAAGTTCTTCAAAAATACGTGCTGCCGATAAATACGCTTTATTGTTGTAATATTTTATCGCTTTTTCGTAATATTGTTGGAATGTTTCAAAATTTACTTTTCCGGAACTTTTTTTGGTTTTTGATTTCTTTTTCTTGTTTTTAATATCAATGGAAGATAGAGAAGATAGATTTGTTTCCATCATCTCACTGTTCTCAAAGAAAGATGAGTTATTGTTTTTTGGAAGAAACTCGTTATAAGTTGCAGCAGCGATATCACCAAACAACAAACATAAAACTAAGAATATCAATAGATTGTAATCTACTATACGGATTTTTTTCATGGGGCGAATATATATATTTATTCGTAATAGAGGCGCACGAAAATTTTGGCTATAGCTCTTAGAAAAACGCTTTCAACTGCATAAGCCCTGTGTGCACGGTTTTTACACCTTCAGAAGAACGCCCCTCGTAGCGCAAGTCTAATTGGAGAAACTCCGTGATATTGGTCTGAAATCCCACATTCCACAAAACATTATTCCCGTTTTGTAATCCCTCCAGCATCTCAAAACGTACTGCCGATTCTATACGGTTGTGCTCGTTGTCAGGCTTAAAATTAATGTAGCTGTATTGCACTTTTGTCGTGATATTGCCCCGATTGGTGATACGATAGCTAAATTCGACAGTAGCATCATGGCTTTTCATATTTTCAACTCCTGAAATATTGTCTTTGTGCTGAAAGGTGTAAATTGCTCCCCAGAAAATATGGGTTCCATGCTGCACCCTAATTGAATTTATAATAGTATGATTGATGATATTGTAATCTCTGGATGAAAAAAAAGAGGAAAAGTTTTTTTTGTCCGAGTAAATATAATCTGATTTTAATGTAATATTTTGATGCGGTTTTCCACGAACAGTCAATTGATTCCAGTTCAAGCGGTTTGTTTCCAATCCATAATATATCATATTTTTATTTTGGGTATAACGAAATACGTAATCTATACCCCAAAATTGAGATAATTGATTAAATGACAAATTATTGTTGAAATTAACCTGACTGTTAATGAGTGTGGAATCTGCTAAATTAAACTGAAAAGGATTTAAAGCTTTGGCAATATTTTTTGAAGAATTTTTTTGTCCGATACGCAAGGTGGCGGCGTTGCTAAAACGCGATAGAAATTTGCGAATTCCTTTTTTGTTATTCCAAACATTCGCGGGTCTCAGTTGAATCACTTGTGTAAATTGGTTATTATAAGTGTTGATATATTCCGGCGATGTAATCCAAATCTTAATATAATTGGCTTGGTCTTGAAAAGGTGCGATTTCAAATTCATTTAGCTCTTCAATCCCGTTTTTGTTGTAATCATTCCAAACGTGAGTACCTTGTCCGTTTGCTATTTTGATAAAAGTAAATATTTTCTTTTGCTCCAATCCGCTTCCGGCATCATAATAAGTATTTATAAATAAAGCGTTTTTAAAAAACCGTCCGACATATTCCACACTTCCTACAAAGAAATTTTCGGCAAAGAAATTCCGCGCCGAGTCGCGCAGGTGCGTATTTCTGAACGTTGCCGTTCCTCGAAAACGGTTGTTCTGCAATTTTGTAATTTCGAATGAAGCTTCTGCCTCATAAGCATAATGATTTCGATTAAACTGATTTTTCTCCGGCTTATCCGTAAACAGATGTTTAAATCGTACATTGTATTTATAATCAATAGAGTCGTTGTTTTTCAAATAAATATAGGCTTCATTAAAACGAAAACTGTTGGGCAATAATTCTTGAGTTGTAACACTTTGAAAACGGTTGTATTCAAATCGTTCATAAGCGCCAAGTTCTACTTTTTTAAAAGTTTTAGACAATAGATTGAAAGTTCTGAAATAGTTTGTATTTTGTAAAGTGTCTTGGGTTAGCAAAAAGGATGTTTGTGTAGAAAAATGAAATCCTTTTTTGTTAGTAGTGGAATTCAACTCATTACGAATGGCTTTTGAGTTTTTTGAACGTGAATAATAGTTAAATTTGTATGAAGTTTCTCCTGTTTCTTCTTGTGTAAAACCTGTCTGTGCATTCAGCATAAGTTCTGCATTTTGAGGTGAGAAATTACTTTCTAAATTATAATCTTTGTAAAATTCTACTGCTCTGAAACTCTCAATCGGGTGAAAATTTGTATGTTGATATTCACCTCCTGCTTTGGCAAAAAACCACCATGGTTTCTCTGTATTTTTTTTCGTTTTTAGAGGATTTTTGTGAAAAAAGTTAAACATATAGCCAAAACTTACATTTTCCGAGTTGTCTTTTTTAGAAAATGTATTTTTATCAAAATTTGTAAATGCAAATTCTGCAGAGAAACCGGTATTTTCCGCAATAAACCAGTCGGCGCCAATTGTTCCCATTTGAGATAGGGTAGGAGAGGTAAGTAGTACTACCGGCTCATAATCGCCTTGCGGTATTCCATTTTGTGGTGCTACCCACACAAAAACACGCCCATTAGCTTGATTAACGGATAAAACGTAATTTCCCTTGTTAAGCCCCACAAAACTGAACCCCACACGATATAATTGTTGAGATGGATTCGGGTTATATTGATAAATGGTATAAATTTCGCCACTTAGTAGCGTATCTATCTTTTGATACAGAATTTCATTGGGATGCAAATCGGAAGTTTCTACGTTGGGAAACCATGCATGGTGCACATTTCCTAATTGCGACAAATAGAGTTTCATGCTGTCGGTAAGTTGTGGCTGAATGGAGCGATTCTTCAAATCCTGTTCATGGAAAAAATTCACCCTAAGACTAAGCTTCGGTGATTTTTTACTAGTAAATTCGTTATAAGTGAATAAAGAATATCTAGAATAAGCCAGGTCGGAATATTGGTATTCAATATTAAACTCTTTTTCCGATGTGACTAATATTCGCGAAGTGAATGTAATTTCTCCGGTATTGTAATCCATCACGTAATCGTAATCTAATCCCCTTGTGAGCAGCCTGTTATCCATATACACGCGCTCACTTCCCGAAAGAATCACGACGTTGAGTTCTCCGTTGGTGCCGGTTAATTTGTAAGGACCTTGCAATCCGTTAACCACCAACAATCGTTGACGTATATATTTTCCTTTTGAAATTCCACCGCCCATGCTGTTTTGTAAACGATAGGCAGAATCTTTTCCCAAGTAATTATTTGCCATGCCTGTCATTCCCAATAATTTTCTATTTGCCACTAAAAAATAGCCAATTGGCTTGGTTATGTCAATATCACCTCCCATTAACTTCCATTGATTTTTGTATTTCAAGTGGATGTATATTTTGTCAAAATCTTGAATCACACGTGTATTTCCTTCCGGTTGAACAGGCACGTTTTTGTCGGTAATATTGGCTTGAATTTCCAAATCTTTTGCCAAATAACCGGAAAGTTGCAAGTTCATAGCAGAATTTAATACAAAATCTTGATTTGTACCCATGGTTACCCCACGCGCAATGGAACCTGTGGCATACAAAGGAACCCCATCTTCCCCTGCTAACCAAGAGTTTGAAGGTAATGACATTACTTTCGGACGATACACAGTACCTTTTTGAAAAATTAAATCGGTTGATTTTCTTTGATGTTTTTGTGCAAAATTTATAGAGAAAGTTTGATAAGTAAAAAAAACGGTAGTTCCATACACATTTTCGTTGAGAATGCGCAAAGTAGAAGTAATCCAGTCGAAAGTGTAATCTTCCTGCTCAATTCCGGTTAATTGAAAAGAATTGGGATAAATAGAGAGCGAATCTATGCGATAAACTGAGGTATCAATAGTACAAGAACCTGACTTTTGTTGTTGTGCAAAAACAGCTAATGGTAAAAAAACGAGAAAAAGCAGGAATGTTTTTTTTGGCATTATTTGCAAAATACTCCTAATTCATGGCGAAAGTATAAAAAAAAATTTACGCCATCCAAACGAAATAAGAAGTAAATAAGGAGCAAATGATTATGTTTTTTGAAAAAAATCACTTTAATGTTTATCTATCAAAAAAAAATATATTTTCGCCGCCTCGTTCAGCAAAACGCCGCGTTCGTCTAGCTGGCCCAGGACATCAGGTTTTCATCCTGAAGATCAGGGGTTCGAATCCCCTACGCGGTACAAACGCCCGAAAGGCATTCAGAACCAACAATTTGTAACAGCACGTTGTTGGTTTTTGTGTTTAAAGAGGTAAACTTTTCCTTGTAAAAAAAACATGAAATACAATTATTTCAATCTATTCTTTTCATCCGGAAAGATAATCCAAGGTTTGAAAGTTTTTGCTTCTTCAAAGTCCATAGTTGCATAAGAGATTACCACCACAGCGTCTCCCACATACACTTTTCTTGCTGCAGGTCCGTTTAAGCAAACTACACCCGAATCTTTTTCTCCTTTGATGACGTAGGTTTCCAAACGTTCGCCATTATTCAAATTCAACACATGAACTTTTTCATTTTCAATTAAATTAGCAGCATCCATCAACGTTTCGTCAATCGTAATACTTCCTACATAATGCAAATTAGCTTCAGTAACTATTACTTGATGAATTTTGGATTTTACTACTTCTATTTTCATGCAAAAATATTATTTGAATCTAATCATATCAATAAGTCGTACATCTCCAATAACATAAGCCACACAAGCCACTACTCCTTTTGCACTATCCAATGACTCGACAGGTTGTAAGGTAGTGTCATCAATAATCGTAAAATAGTCTAATTTTATTGGCTCCAATTTTTTAATTTCAGTAAATACGAAATCATTGATTTTTTTTACATTAGAAGTACCTAAATCTTTAGATTTTCTAATGATGTTATATATTTTTGCGGCAATATTTCGCTTTGCAAAAGAAAGCAGTTGATTTCGTGAACTCATTGCCAATCCACTGGATTCCCGAACTACCGGACATGCCACAATGGCAATATCCTGTTTGGTTTGTTTAACCAATTCGCGAATAATTGCTAATTGTTGAAAATCTTTTTCTCCAAAATAGGCTTTATCGGGTTGCACATAATCGAATAATCGTTTTACAATGGTAGCAACTCCATTAAAATGTCCCGGACGGGAAATTCCCTCCATAATCTTGTCTAATTCTCCAAAATCGTATTTTTCTTCCGGCGTTGTTGGGAAAATTTCTTTCTCGGAGGGTGCAAAAACAATATCAGTAAAACCTTCTACCATCAATAAATCTTTTTCCAAATCACGTGGATATTTTTCCAAATCATTAGGGTTATCAAATTGTATTGGGTTCACAAAAATAGAAAGTACAACGACTTGATTTTCTGTTTTTGCTTTCTTAATCAATGAAATATGTCCATCGTGCAATGCCCCCATTGTAGGAACTAAGCCAATGGTTTTTCCATTACTTCTAATTCTAAAAAGTACTTCTTTTAGCTTTTCAATCGTTTCAATTAATATCATAACACTATTTTTTCAAAGAGGCTGCAAAATAAAAGGTTTTTTTTCATTATTAAGACAATTTAGGATACTTTTTTTATAAAAATATGAAAACCACATCAATTCTTTTTTGAAAGATTATGGCATGATTTTTGTCAATTAAAGCACGAAAATCTAAATTATTAACCATTAATCATTAACCAATAATCACTATAAAAATGAAATCCGGAAAAATTAATGTAAAAACCGAAAACATTTTCCCCATTATTAAAAAATTTTTGTACTCCGACCACGATATTTTTCTTCGAGAGTTGATTTCCAATGCTGTAGATGCTACACAGAAATTAAACACCTTGGTAAAATCGGGAGTAGCACAAGTAGAATTAGGCGATACTACTATTGAAGTTGTTGTGAATAAAGAAAATAAGACACTTCGCGTGATAGATAAGGGAATTGGGATGACCGAAGAGGAGGTGCTCAAATATATTAACCAAATTGCTTTTTCAAGTGCGGAAGAGTTTCTTGAAAAATATAAAGGAACCGATGCCGCCAGCCTTATCGGACATTTTGGTTTGGGCTTCTACTCGGCGTTTATGGTGGCTAAAGAGGTGGAAATCATTACTAAATCGTACATAGAAGAAGCGTCGGCTGTGCGTTGGGTGTGCGATGGATCGCCCCAATACAAAATGGAAAAACACGACAAAACCGAGCGTGGTACCGAAATTATTCTGCATATTGCCGAAGAAGATGAGCAATTTTTAGATGAATATAAGATTGTAGATTTATTGAAGAAATATTGTCGCTTTTTGCCGGTGCCCATTCGTTGCGGAAACGAAAAATATTGGGACAAACCCGAAGGCGAAGAAAAATCGGTGGAGTTGGAACGCCCCCGTATCATCAATAATACCAATCCGTTATGGAAACAGACACCCAGCGGTTTAACTCAGGAAGATTACTTGAAATTTTACCGCGAGTTGTATCCAATGACTTTTGAAGAGCCGCTATTCCAAATTCATTTGAATGTGGACTATCCGTTCAACCTTACCGGAATACTCTATTTCCCAAAAGTGAAAAACCAAATGGAGTTTCAAAAGAACAAAGTACATCTCTATTGTAATCAAGTATTTATTACCGACCAATTGGAGGGCATCATTCCAGAATTTATGCAATTGTTGCACGGAGTGATAGACTCGCCGGATATTCCGCTGAATGTGTCGCGTTCCTATTTGCAATCGGATGCGGCGGTAAAGAAAATATCCACACACATTACCAAAAAAGTGGCTGATAAGTTGGAAGAGATGTTTAAAAACGACCGTGAAGATTTTGAAAAAAAATGGGACGATATTAAAGTGTTCATCCAATACGGCGCCGTTACTGATGATAAATTTTACGACCGCGCCAAATCATTTTATCTGTTGAAAAACATTGATGGTAAATATTTTACTTTTGATGAATATAAAACTCATGTAGAAGCGTTGCAAAAAGATAAAGAAGGGAATTTGATTTATTTGTATGCCGCCGACGTGGATTCGCAACATGTTTACATTAATGCGGCAAAAGAGCGCGGTTATGATGTGTTGTGTTTCGACGGATTTTTAGATACGCACTTTATCAATATGTTAGAGCAAAAATTGGAAAAAACGCGCTTTACCCGCGTGGATGCTGATGTGATTGATAAATTGATTGAAAAAGAAGCAGTTCAAGTTTCAAAATTGTCGGAAGAGGAAACAAAAAAACTGAAAGAATTATTTGACAACTCTGTTGAAAAAGAGAAATTTACCGTTATTGTAGAATCATTAAGTGAAACCGACTTGCCTATTATGATTACACGTAACGAGTTTATGCGCCGCTATCAGGATATGGAAAAATTATCGGGGCAAAAAAGTTTCTACGGTGCTTTCGAACATTATAATCTGGTGGTAAATGGCAATCACGAATTGGCGAACCATCTTTTACATGAAACCGATACCGAAAAACAAACCACATTAACCAAACAATTGATTGACTTGGCATTATTATCTCAAAATTTACTTACCGGCGAGAAATTAAGCGAGTTTGTGAAGCGGAGTGTAGTATTATTACAAAATTAATCTATGTTAAAAAATATTATTTTAAATTCTTTACTTTTTTTAGGTGTTATTTTAGCTTCCTCTTGCAATAACCCAACTACCCTTAGTAGAGAAAAATCCGATTTCTCAAATACCGATTTTATTTATTTAAAAAACAATCAATTTGAATTAAGAAATGAACGTTTTTTTCCGGTAATGCTAAATTATTGTGTCTCTTTTAGAAATATTGACAATAGTTTGGTGGTTTCTCCATATATCAATTATGAAAAAATTAAAGAATTTGAATATCATACTAAAGAAGAAACTGCAGAACAATTGAAAGGACATTTTCAATTGATTAAAGAAATGGGATTCAATACAATACGGGTAACATTTGATAGAGGATACAAAAAAGACGAAAAGTACTATTATTCCGATTTTTCTATTGATGACGATTACGAAAAAATACTTGCCGGTTTTGAAGATTTTATAAACATTGCCACTGAAAAAGATTTAAGAGTAATGTTTTTGCTGAAAGCTCCATTCAATCAATCATTAGAAAATTTTACAATCAAAGTTTTGAAAAGATTTAATGAAAATCCTACCATTTTTGCTTACGACTTTTTTAATGAGCCTTTATATTTTGACCCTGAACCTAAAAGGAGTAAAATATCTGCAAGAAACGTTCAATTAGGATGGAAAACCATGATGGATGAACACGCTCCCAACCAATTATTTACAATTGGGTTTTCCGAACCTATAGAAGTTTTTAAATGGGATCCGTCAATGTCGCCTGTTGATTTTGTTTGTATACACACTTATAATCCGTTAAGAGCAAAAAGCGAACTTTACTGGTACAGCAAATATATCAATAAACCGTTGATGATTGGAGAAGTAGCTTTGCCCGCCGATGGAGATTCTATTCCCTATTCTCATCAGGCGAATTTTGCCAAGGAAATAAGTGAATACGCCATAGATTGTGGAATTGCAGGCTTTGGTTGGTGGGATTTTCAAGAAGATTTATCTCAAGCCGGTCATTCTTTTGAGGCTACATACACAGGAATATTAAATAACGAAGGTACAACCACAACGTTAGATGGAAATTATACCATCATTGGAACGGTGAAACCCACTGCCGAAGAAATAAAAAAGATTTCGGAATATCAATCAAAAAATAAAAAAGAAAAACCGGTAAACTATTATAATAATTTAGGCTACAATAACTTTGTAATAAAAGGGCAAATCATAGACAAAAAAACTAAAGAGCCCATTGAAGGCGCAGTAATTCGAGGCTGGATAAAAGGGTGGTATATTGCTTGGAATACCTATTCTGATGAAAATGGGAATTTTACTTTGTATAGTAATGAAGAATATGTTCGTTTTACTATTTCGGCACCTGGTTTTGCTACAATACTCTTGAATAAAACATTGAATTATAAAAAAATAACAGACGAAAATTTTGATATAAATAATTTGCCGAATAGAGAATTAGAATATCATAGCATAAGTTACAAACCATTTTTAAAAGAGAATGCCCACTCTGTTTTCGACTTTGAACCTACAAAATTTAATCAGACAAAGTTTGAAGCGGATATGGGAGTTATAAAATTAAAACGTCTTGATTAATGAATAAATCTGTTATAAAAAAAAATATGTAAACCACATTTTATGCTTTTTAATTCTATACCATTTCTTATTTTCTTCCCCATTGTTACCCTTCTTTTTTATTTGATACCACATAAATACAGATGGATTCACTTGCTTGCGGCAAGTTGTTTTTTCTATATGTTCTTCGTTCCCTATTATATACTCATTCTTTTAGTAACTATTGTAATTGATTATACTGCGGGGATTTTTATTGAAAAAACAGAAGGGAGGCGGCGAAAGTTCTTTCTCATCGTCAGTATCGTTTCTACTTGTTTGGTTCTTGTAATTTTTAAATATTTAGGTTTCTTTAACCAAAATATGATTGCTTTAAGCCACTATTTTGGTTTTTATTATCCGGATAGAGTTATTCATATTATTCTTCCCATTGGACTCTCTTTCCATACTTTTCAAAGTTTGAGTTATGTAATTGAAGTATATCGTGGAAACCAAAAAGCTGAAAAACATTTTGGGATATATTCTTTGTATGTAATGTTTTATCCTCAATTGGTTACTGGTCCTATTGAGCGTCCTCAAAACTTGTTAAGGCAACTAAGAGAAAAAAAGATATTTCAACCTAACAATGTAATTAACGGGCTTAGATTGATATTGTTTGGTTTGTTTATTAAAATGGTGATTGCTGATAATTTGGCTGTTTATGTGGATCAAATCTATGAAAATCCTGCTATCTATAACACCTTTTCTATATTAACAGGATTATTATTTTATTCATTTCAAATATATTGTGATTTCTTTGGCTATTCAATTATTGCACTGGGCTGCGCTTTGAGTATGGGCTATTTTATTACTGAAAACTTCAGAACACCCTATTTAGCTAAAAGTGTTACGGAGTTTTGGCATCGTTGGCATATCTCACTATCTACCTGGTTTCGTGATTATGTTTTCTTTCCCATGGGGGGGAGTCGGGTGAAAACGCCACGCTGGATATTTAATATTGCGTTTGTTTTTATGCTCAGCGGTTTTTGGCACGGTGCAAACTGGACTTTTATTTTTTGGGGCGGCGCATTTGCAATTCTCTATATCGTTGAGCATACTTTAAAGAAAAATATTAAATTAGATTTCTCTCATAATAAGGTAATTTACAATATACTAAATCTATTTTTGATTTTAAAGAATTTTGTTTTAGTTACCCTAATTTGGGTCTTCTTTCGGTCGGTAAATGTTACTCAAATAAAACTTGTTTACGCCTCCATTCTTCGCAATCTTCATGTAAAAGATGATTTTTTTGTAGATTATAAAATTTGGTTTTTCTTAGCATTATTTATTGTAATTGATGTCGTTATAAGAAAAAGCAGATTTGATACTTGGTGCGGAAATCGGTCTTTTATAGTGCGATGGACAATTTATGCCGTAATGTTATTTTTAATATTGGTTTTTTCCAGTGTGAACAATTTCCCATTTATTTACTTCCAATTTTAAACGCCATGAAGAGAACAAAAATAATCCTACTTAAAATACTACTACTCATCTGTTTGTTGATAGGTATGAATGAGTTATATCGCCTGTTTTTTTTAGAAAAAGATATTCAAGAACACTCCGATATTATTAATCTTGTGCGAGATGTATTAGAACAAGATGCGGAGGTGGTGTACATTGGCGAGTCGTCAAACACGGCACATAGTCCGGAGGATGCCGACAAACGCTCCATTGGCAGTTTTATTGGAGATTATTTTCCAGACTTAAATGTTAAAAATATTACTAAACCTGCAGCGCATGCGGAGATTTTTTATGAATTACTGAACAAAATTCCTCAGAACTCAAAAGTTAAAACGGTTATTGTTACATTTAATCTAAGGTCTTTCAATGCCGATTGGATATATTCTAGATTGGAAACTTCATTGCAAAAAAGTATCGTTTTACTTAAAGACTATCCACCGCTTTGGAATCGGTTTCTGCTCTCTTTTAAAGGATACGATATTAAAACTGAGGACGAAAGATGGAAACAAATCCATCGTGAATGGAAAAGAAAAACGCTTATGTATCCTTATGATGTTCAATACACCAATGTAAGAGACTGGGACAAGGCAAAGGCTATTGAAGGTATCAAAAAAGAAGACGGTAGTTATGATGAAGTGCTTACCCCGTTGGCATGTCATTATATTAAAACCTATGCTTTTCAGATAGATACATTAATAAATCCGAGAATTAAAGATTTTGATAGGATTATTGAATTGGCAAAAAAACGCAATTGGAATCTAATATTCAATTTGATGGCGGAAAATGTTGAAATGGCAGATAGTTTGGTTGGAAAAGACCTGCTGTTTTTGATGAAACAAAACAGAGATTTGTTGGTAGAACGCTATCAACGAATGGGAGTAATCGTAGTTGATAATTTATGTAGTGTTCCTGATAAAGAATTTTTGGATAGAGATTGGACGACAGAGCATTATGCCGAGCATGGAAGAAAAATAGTTGCCCGGAATGCGGCGCATGCACTAAAAACATTTTATCCGAATTATTATCAAGAAATCATTCAATGATATTAAATGCGGATTTAATTTGCACCGCTGCAACTCCTGACTTCCGCATTGGGACAAACTGTTTTATCATTTGACTGTTTTTCTTTTATTTACTGAATATCCCTAATCAACGTTTGAGCTGACAAAGTAAGGAATAACAAACTAAAAGGTATGAGGATAATTTTTTTCATAAATTTGCTATTTTTCGTTCGATAATAAATCGACTGTAAAGTTAATATAATTGTTTTTACATAATCCAAATTTTCACAAATAACCAAAATTTTCTTCTTTTCAAGAGCAAGAATAGCAAAACGCTATTTTATATGTTTGTATCCGATTTATCGGAGTTGTTTTTTATATCATACGCAAATGAATACTATGCAAATATGAGCGGGTTAAGAGTGTGATGGAGTATAATAACTCCCGAAAAATTCTTTAACAACAATGCGAATCATAGAATATGCCGGAACGGCAAAAATCATTCCGGCAATACCTCCTACGTAACCTGCTAAAAGAATTACGATGAAAATTTCAATAGGATGCACTTGAATG
>Ga0209628_10000320_pt1 | contig 29044 bp, 22 predicted proteins | sample TergutCu122P4_FD_187285 | JGI IMG/M metagenome (GOLD analysis project Ga0209628, IMG submission 187285) | Cubitermes ugandensis P4 segment gut microbial communities from Kakamega Forest, Kenya - Cu122 P4 (SPAdes) (version 2) | ecosystem: Host-associated > Arthropoda: Insects > Digestive system...
CAACATTGATAACACTAAATTTCTCATACTCTTTTTAATTTAAAAAATTATTAATAATTATTAATTGTTAATTCATTTTCCTCCCCCGTGCGCTATCGCACACGGCTATAAACCTGCAAGCGCTACGCGCCTCCCCTCTCCTTGTGGAGAGGGGTCGGGGGTGAGGTATAAAAAAAATCGACAGTGCTTCTTCCCGCAAAGGAAGAAACGCTGCCGAATATGGGCGTTAGCTTACTCGAAAATGATTTAAAAATAGCTCGTAACTCGCTGTAAAATAAGGAGTTACCCCCCCCCACGATATACAGCTCCTACGCAGGGTTCCAGGGCCGGAACCGAGTCGAACAGAAAACTGGGTGCTGTTCTACCGGATAAGTCCAATCTGTTTTTTTGTATTTTCATCTATTAAATTATGCTACAAAAACTGTGCCAAAGTGATTGCGCTTGTAATTTTTTCGCAGCAAAGGTAAATAAAAGTTTGATTTTTAACAAAGTTACCGATTTATTTTCACCCCGCCCCTCTTACCAACTCCAGCAACATCGCCATTCCATTGTTGCAGGCTCGTAGAATATTGCTTCCGCGGTCTTTAGAAAAATGGAAAAGTTTCGATTGTAGTCGGTCGCGATAGGCCACGGCAATCCAAACGGTTCCAACCGGTTTTTCCGGTGTGCCGCCATCCGGACCGGCAATGCCTGAAGTCGCTATTGCACAATCGGTATGGAAAATGCGTTGCGCCCCCAAAGCCATTTGTTCGACCACTGATTGGCTGACTGCTCCCAATTGATTAATGTCCCAACGGTTTACACTCAATATTTCGGTTTTGACTTCATTAGAATATGCTACTACTCCGCCTTTAAAATAGTACGAACAGCCGGGGATAGCTGTAAACAAAGACGCTATCTTTCCGCCGGTGCAACTTTCGGCACTACTAAGGGTTAAATTTCTTTCTTTCAAAATCTTACTTAGCAGGATTTCCAAGGGCTGATCTTCTTCGGCAACAATATTATCCTTTAGCAGCAACAGGAGTTTTTCGCGTTGTTCGTTCATTTCCCGCCCAAGAATCGTTTTGTCCGAATCTTTTCCGGTAAGGCGCAAACGAATCAAACCGGAAGTCGGAAGATAGGCCAAGTGGATATTTTCGGGCAAGGAATTTTCCCATTCGGCGATGTGCAAAGCCAACAGAGATTCCGTGAAATTTTTTACCCAAAACGTTTGATGTTGAATGGAATCGGTCATCGGAAAAGTTCTCTGCAAACGAGGGAGTATTTCTTCGGTCATCACCCATTTCATTTCGTAAGGCACGCCGGGCATGGATACCAATACCTTTCCGCCTTTCTCAAACCACGTAATCGGTGCGGTTCCTATTTTATTTTGGATGATCACAGCATTTTCGGGAACGTAAGCCTGTTCGCGAGTCAGTTCGTTCAGTGTTCGGCTCAGTCCTTCAAAAATTTGTTGAATGTTTTGCAGCACAGACTCATCAAACACCAATCGGGTATCAAAGAAACGGCAAAGGGTTTGTTTAGTAATATCGTCTTTCGTAGGTCCTATACCACCCGTTACCAAAACGATGGAAACACGCGAAAAAGCCCGTTCAAATGCATCGAGCATGTCCTTTTCATTGTCGCCGACCGTTGTTTTGTATTGCACATCAAAGCCTGCCTTATTCAGTTCAACAGCCATCCATGCCGAATTGGTGTCGGTGACCTGACCGATAAGCAGTTCGTCGCCAATGGTGATAATTTCTACGTTAATCATGCGTCCTTCTTGCCGTATTTTTCTTTCAATCCTTTACAGGCAAACCACATACCGGCAATGATGAACGGGATGCTCAGCAACTGTCCCATGTTCAGTACCATGCCTTCTTCAAACGATTCCTGTACGTTTTTGAAAAACTCTACAAAGAAACGCGAAAGGAAGATGCCTATTAAGAATACGCCGAAAATCAACCCCGAATATTTATAATCTTCCCGTTTCCAATACATCCATAGACAAATAAAACCGGTAAGAATATAGAAAAACGCCTCATACAGTTGCGTAGGATGCGAAGGAGGAGAAAATACGGGAGGATACCCTGCATGTACATACGGAAGATTTTTAATGAAACGGAATGCCCAGGACACATGGGTTGGATGCCCGTATATTTCGTGATTCATCAGGTTTCCCAAGCGAATTAGTGCGGCTACAAATCCCACCGGTATTACTAATCGGTCGAGCGTCCACAACATACTTCGGTGCGTTACCCGTTTCGAATAAATCCAAACGGCGATGAGAATACCGATCGTTCCTCCATGGCTGGCCAATCCGCCATGCCAAATAGCAAATATTTCCAACGGATTTTTCAAATAGGAAATGGGATCGTAAAACAAGATATGTCCCAATCGTGCTCCGATTATCATGGAAAAGAAGACATAGTAAAACAACTTGTCGATCCATTCGACATTCAGTTTTTCATGCTTCCATATTTTTGAAACCATCCACAAACCCAGCGTTAGTCCGATAACGAAAGCAAGTGCATACCAACGGATTTCCCATTCTATGAGAGGAATAGTAAAAGCAATCGGGTCGGCTGTCCACGTAATGTATGCTAACATGAAGTCATTTAATTATATTATTTGTCGTTTTCGCTAAAAGCGCCAATTATTGGTATTGTTGGCTGGAGTCGTTGTGTCGGGCTTTTTGCCGTAAATAGCCTCGTAATATTCCATGGCTTCCGGAATCCTCTTTTTAATTTCGGAGATACGGGTATTGTCCGACGGGTGAGTGCTTAAAAACTCCACTGTACTGTTGTTTTTTTGCTGCGACATCCGTTCCCAGAAAGTAGCAGCGACTCCGGGGTCGTATCCGGCAATGGCCATGAGAATAATTCCTATATAATCGGCTTCCAATTCCTGCTTCCGACTGTAAGGCAACATTACTCCTACTTCGGTTCCCAGCCCGTAAACGACAGAACCGATACTTTGCACAGCAGTAGGAGTTTTCGCCAACACAGCGCCCAATCCGGCCCCACCGTATTGAACAAGCAACTGCTGTGATATCCGCTCGTTGGCATGTTTGGCAATAGCGTGTCCTACTTCGTGTCCTACCACTACAGACAAACCTGTTTCATCCTTTGTATAAGGCAAAATACCTGTGTAGATAACGATTTTACCGCCGGGCATACAAAAAGCGTTTACCTGTGGGTCGTCCACCAGAACAAAATCCCATTGAAAACCGGCGAGCAATTGCGATTGCTCCGTTACTTGAAAATAGAGGGCTACTGCTTCAGCAATATTCTTTCCGACCTTTTCGACCAAAGCCGTAGCCGTTTTATCGGTCGATTTTTTAGCCGTTTTCATGTAATCGTCGTACTGCTGTAAACTCAAAGACAATACTTCGTCGTTGGAAACTAAACTCAATTGCTGCCTTCCTGTTATAGGAACGGTGCTACAAGCATACAAGCCCGCAAGTACTGCAAAAAATAAAAGACATTTTTTCATACGTAATTTTTTTATTTTTAATAATTGTGAATATAACGGTGCAAATGTATTAAAATTTCTTCAATTATTTATAAGAAAATAGTAACTTTGCTGAGTGAACAAAAGAAAGTATGGACGAGAGTAATAAAGTGCGTGAGATAGTCAAACAAAAATTTACCGAATATTTGACTGCCAACAAGTGCCGGAAAACGCCGGAGCGCTATGCCATATTAGACCTTATCTACGCCGAGCCGCAACATTTCAATATGGACGACCTCTACCGGATGATGAAGGAGAAGAATTTTCGAGTAAGTCGAGCGACACTTTACAATACAATACAATTATTGCTCAATTGCCAATTGGTGCTAAAACATCAATTTGGAAATACTCTATCGGTTTACGAACGGGCATACAACAACGATTTTCATCATCACCTGATTTGCACCGAATGTCATAAAGTACGGGAATATAAGGATGCCAAATTAAAATTAATTATTCGGAATAAAAAAGTCAAACAATTCACACCGGCTCATTACAGCCTCTACATCTATGGCTTATGTAATATATGTTCCCGAAAATTAAAAAAAGAACAAAGCCGATTTTTCCCTTTTAGAAAACCAACCGCAACGGAGTAACCTGTACCGTTCGGTAATCAACATTTCAATTCATTCAACTGTTCAATTTCTTTCGGATCGAATGGCGTTGCCTGATAAACATAATAATTCAACCAGTTTTTGAACAACAAATGAGCGTGACCGCGCCATCGGACAGCAATTCCCTGCCCGGGGTCGTCGTTGTGGTAGTAATTTTTCGGCATTTCGATCGGAAGACCTTTTTCCAAATCACGCATATATTCGTTATGCAAAGTCTCCGGAGAATATTCCGAATGACCGGTAATAAAGATTTCGCGTCCACCCCGCGCCACGATGATATGTGCGCCGGCTTCGTACGATTCGGTCAAAAGACTTAACGCCGGCACCTGCAAAATATCTGCTTTTCGGATTTCGGTATGACGGCTGTGCGGCACATAAAACTCGTCGTCGAATCCACGAAGAAGCGAAACGCCGGTGTCTAAAACGCGATGCTTGAATATACCGAATTGTTTTTTGTCTAAAGGATATTTGGGTATTCCGTGAAAATGATACAATCCGGCTTGAGCCGCCCAGCAAATGTAAATCGTGGAAGTTACATGCCCAGCCGCCCAATCGAAAATTTCCTGTAAATCCTGCCAATAACTTACGTCTTCAAACGGCAACAATTCGACGGGAGCGCCGGTAATAATCATGCCATCGTAATTGTTTTTGCGGATGTCTTCAAAATTTTTATAAAAAGCGGACAAATGTTCGTGAGATGTATTTTTGCTCGAATGACTTTTCATTTTGATAAAATCCACTTCCACCTGCAAGGGACTGTTCGACAAAAGTCGCACAAAGTCTGTTTCTGTCGTGATTTTTATCGGCATCAAATTGAGTAGTGCCACTTTCAACGGACGAATATCTTGTGTCGAAGCGCGTAAATCGTCCATCACGAAAATATTCTCCTGCTTGAGGATTTCGATAGCGGGTAAATTATGAGGAATATTTAATGGCATATTTTTTCGATTTGAGTGCAAAGATAATGTATAAAATTGTAATTTTGTACGATGATGAAAACTGTGTGCATGATTTCCTGTCGTCATTCACTGTTGGACGACCGGATTTACAAGAAAGAAGCCCTTACACTTGTCCGTAATGGCTATGCTGTCGTCCACATTGGTTTCGGCGAAGAGTTTAAAGACTTTTACACGGACGACGCTATCCGCTTGATTCAGGTAAAGCGGACAAAAATGGAAACACTCTGTTTCGGCGCTTTGTTTCGGACGGCAAAGTCCGTGGCTGCCGACGTATATCATTTGCACGATGTGGAATTATGCCGGATAGCCTTGAAATTGAAGAAATTGCCCTGGCATCCGAAAGTGATTTATGATGCGCATGAACCCTACGATGTTTTTTTGCGGGATTCCTGGCGAAAACGTTCAAAATGGAGGTTGTTTTTTAACGACATTCCTGCGGTAATAGCAGAAAGACGAATCTTAAGCCAAATCGATTATCTGATTGCAACCGAGGAAAACGTGGCGTCGCGCTTTCGGGAAAAGAATCCCAACACGGCGGTCATTTACAATTATTCCTATTTTTCTCCGGACGATTTTCCCCTCAATACAGAAAATAAAACATTCGATTTAATCTATTGCGGCTCTCTTTCCGAAACCAAAGGTGTTTTTTTGATGCTGAACGCTTTATCTGAAGCAAAGAAAAGAGGATATGTTTACCGGATGGTCTTGGTCGGGAGTTTTCACAATCCGGCTGTTCAGAAAGAGGTTGAACAAATGATTTGGAAAGAAGAATTGTCGGAACATTTACTGCTTACCGGCGAACTCCCTTTTGAAGAAGTGAGCCACTACTATCAACAAAGCAAGGTGGCTTTCTGTCTGTTATCGTCGAACCGGACCAACCGATTGATTCTTCCGATAAAATTATTCGAATATGCAGCTTTCGGGCTGCCGATTATCGGCTCCAATTTCGGACACATCGCGGAGATTATTCAAGGCAACAATATTGGCGTTTGCGTGAATCCACACGATGCCAATGAAGTGGCTTCGGCGCTGATTGATTTACTTTCCGGGGAGAAATATCAATCCTACGTTTCCCGATGTAAAGATTGTGTGAGGGCGAAGTATTTATGGAAGAATCAGGAAGAGAAGCTGCTGCATATTTATAATAAAATGAATACAGATGATAAATATTAAATTATCAGAAAATAAAGCATTCCGATGGCATGTCCTAAACAACATTTGTGTTCGAGGGTTCCTTTTTGCTCCCGACGGAACATTGTACCGGGAGGAAGATTTATGCCTTTATTTCAACAATATAACGGATGAAAACGATTTCCGGCAGAAACTTCTCGCGGCTAATGGAATTTTTTCGGTTATCATCGAAGAAGATACAATCGTTCGGATAGCAGTCGACCGTTTCCGGTATTTTCCTCTTTTTTACCGGCAAAAAGGGGATGATTTGTGTATTAGTGATGAGGTAAATTGTTTGTACGACGATCACGAACCGAAAGCCTTGGATTCGGAAGCTCATCTCAGTTTTTCGGGCTGCAGTTATGTGTTGGGAAACAAAACTTTGTTGAAAGATACGTTTCAGGTGCAAGCCGGGGAATGTATTGTGTACGACGGCAACCGGATAACTCCCACTTTTTATCATCAACATTTCGCGGCGATACAACCGGTTTCTTTCGATGATGCCAAAATCCGCTTGAAAACTATTCTCCGGAATGTTGCCGAACGGATGTCGCGATTGATTGGCGACCATCCGGTAATCCTGTCGTTGAGCGGTGGTTTAGATTCCCGTTTGATTGCTTACCTGTTGAAAATAGCCGGAATAAAAAATGTTCTTTGTTTTACCTTCGGGAAGAAAGAAGGAAATCCGGAATGGAAACGTTCGAAGATGGCGGCGGAAAAATTGGGATTTCCCTGGCTGTTTATCGACTATACTTCGATTCGGGATACCCAATTTTATAAGCAGGAGCGGTTTATCGATTTTTATACCTACGAGGCGCAATACATTTCCAAATTCGGTTTTATGCAATATTTTGCCGCTCATCATTTATTGGACAATATGAAAATTGCTCCCGATTCGATAATGCTTACCGGACATGGCGGCGATTTTTTCTCGGGAAGTCACTTGCGGCCGTATATGCAAGCGTATAAATCGGTTACTACTATAGCCAAAGATTTACAATACATTCATTGCAATCTGATTCAACTGAAACGAAGCGAGCGAAATCGGATTCGTGCCATCATCCGGCACGAACTGACCGAACGTTCTCCGCTTTTCGGCAATATCGAAAATTGGGATTTGAAAGAGCGGCAAGCCAAATACATTCTGAATACCAACAAGATATGGGAACATAACAGGATACAAAGCCTCGTCCCTTTGTGTGATACGGAATTAATGGATTTTTTTGTAACACTTCCTTTCAAGTATCGGCTGAATCAAAAACTGTACAAAACCGTTGTTTTTGAATTGTTTGAGGAATATACTATTCATTTCCAGCAAGATGATCGAAATCAAGAAAATTCAATTATTCAACAGATAAAAATACAAATCAAGCGTTTTTTTCCGTTTCTAAGAAAAAGGAAGAATTTGTTTGAATACGATTATTTCGATTACGAACGATTGGTTCAACCGGTAATACAGGAATTGAAAGCGGCGAATCGCTATGAAAAAATCAAGGATATGAATGGGATCTTTTTGGAGTGGTATTTGATGCAGATTGAATCTCTTAACCCGTCATTGCGAACGTAGCGAAACAAACCATTTGTATCGTTCTTTTATCATCCCGTTTATATCATATTGCCCACTTATAGATACACATAGATAACTGATTAACAAAGCAATAAAAACTTTTATTGTGATTGAAATATAAATATTGGAAGGATAAAAATGCTGTGTTATCCCAATACTCAAAACAATCAAAAGCGCATTAATGAAAGGAACAAACAAAGTTTTCATCATTTTTGCAAGAGACGATTGCAATACGATTTTGTATAAAATAAAATAAGATACCACCATATTTATCGACAAAGTGATATTCCACGACCAGGCAACCGCCTCGATGGTTTTGAAATAAACAACACTCACGATAAAACCTGTAATGGTCAGAAACGAATTGCTCAATCCGTTGTAAAACATCCAGTTAGTTTTTCCGGCTGCTTTGTAAATGGCTCCGGACGACGACAGAATCATCTGAAAAGGCAACGAAAGCGACAGTATCCTGAAAACCGGTATGGCATTGTCCCACTGACTGCCAAAAACAATACGAATGGTTTCGGCTGCCGACAAAAAAAGCAGGATTCCCAGCGGAAAACTAATTGTTGCCAATAATTTGATAATTTGATTGTAGTGTTGGGCTAACTTTTCTTTTTCATTTTGTAAAGAACTTAAAACCGGATGCAGTACAGGAGAAATAACGTTCGTTACATTTTCCAACGGGAGCATCATCAGTCGGTAGGATTTTTCGTAAAATCCTAAAGCGGAAAGGGATAAATATTTTCCAATAATCAATTTATCTAAATTGCGGGAAAAATAATTGATAAAGTTAAAAAGGAATTGATAGGCCGAAAAAGAAAATATTTTTTTCAAAGGCGCTGTATTTATTTTCGGGAGAAATTTCTGCGGATGTTGCCGGAAGTTCACAATGAAGACGCCGATGGCCGTAAACACCGGTGTAATCAACAACGAATAAATGCCCAATCCCATCCAGGCGGCGCTGATGGAAAGAATACCGCTGATAATTTGCAACGAGAGCGTTCGTTTCGCAATGAACTTAAAGCGTTTATTTTTCAAAATCAAAGCGTTCGGAACAACATTCAGGGCGATAAAAAACAGATTGACCGACAGAATTTGGCAAATCAGAAGTAAATTATTTTTTTCGTAAAACGAAGCAATCCAATAAGATGAACAGAAAAACAAGACTGAAAGCAAACAGCCGATATAAACCGTAAGGGAATAAATAGCATTCAGGTCACGATCGGACAAATCTTTCTTTTGAATAATGGCCGAGCCAATGCCCAAATCCGTAAAAATATTCAGAAATTGAATGAGGACAACAGCAATGGCGATGATTCCAAAGTCTTCAGGCACAAGCAGACGCGCCAGTATCATAGTTACTATCAATTGGACTACGATTCCCGAATACCGCTGTACCGCAGTCCAAAAAACGCCGCCGGCCATTTCTTTTTTCAGTGACATGTTTTCAATAAGGGGTATAAATCGTACTTGTCGAATACGGCTTTTATCTGGACATCGTTCTGTTTCCAGTCGTTGTTTTGCAAGGTTAATCCGATGTCCTGTACCGATTTATTGATTAAGAATTCGTCGCCGACCGGAGAAAGCGTTACTGCTTTTTTACTTTGCACGCCGTTGTATAAAGTCATCGCTTTGAACCACACATCATCGGCCAACGGACAAATAGACAGGAAAACTTCTTCGTTGAAAACCTCTTCGTGAAAACTTCCGGGAGGATACAAAACGCCGCCCACGCCTGTAGGAAAGTTTAACGGCGAAACTTCCTGATGGGTAATGCTTGTCCATTTCAGGTATGGCCCTAATGAATGGTTGTTCGACCGGATAGTAAATCCTCGATTGAAATGAATGAATTGAGGTTCGTTCAAGTATGCAAAAACAAGATTTTCAATCATATTGGGATGATAATAAACATCATCATCCGCCGTAATGATTGTCGCATCCGGATATTTTTTCAACGACGGAATGAGTTTTGTATACGAACGGATATCTTTACAAAAGTTAATTTCCAAACCTCGTTGCTGCTGTTGTTGTAAAACCGGAGGAATGGTTTGAGGGGAATATTGATCGGACAACCAAAGCACAATTTTATTGGCCTTCGTAGTTTGCTGCATCAAGGATTCGATGGCTAAATAGACTTGGCTCAAACGCTTACCGTGAGTTGTTAAAGAAATGATGATTTCTTGATTGCCGTATTTCCGGTCGGTTACTCCCTGCTCATGACTGTTGAGTGCGTAACAATTTAGAATCTCTTTCCGGATTGCCGCTTGATTGGCGGTTTTTACTTCCTCTATCCGGCCGGCGAGATGCAGGAGTTTATGGAATTTCTTTAGCATACGGAAATCACAACTGCGGTCCGCTCGGAATTAAGTCTTTGCCCTCCGGCAAATACTGTTCAAAGTTCTTGATGTATTTTGCCGCCAGCGATTTTGCTTTTTCTTCCCACTCACTTTTGTTAGCATAGGTTTCGCGCGGGTCGAGAATACCTTCCGATACTTGGTTCAATTTTTTCGGAGCGTAGAGGTTCAAAATAGGGATGTGTACCTTTTCCGCCTTTTCAATTGATCCATCAAGGATAGCGTCGATGATTGCGCGTGTATCTTTAATCGAAATCCGCTTGCCCGTGCCGTTCCAACCGGTATTCACCAAATAAGCCTTAGCGTTGTACTGATGCATTTTTTTCGCCAAAACGCTGGCATATACAGTCGGATGCAAACTCAAAAAAGCCTCGCCAAAAGCAGGAGAGAAAGAAGGAACCGGTTCGGTAATTCCCCGTTCGGTACCTGCCAATTTGGATGTATAGCCACAGAGGAAGTGATATTGAGCCGATTTCTCGTCCAAAACCGACACCGGGGGCAATACGCCAAATGCGTCGGCGCTCAAATAAATGATTTTATTTGCATGACCGCCGCGAGAAGGAAGAACAATCTTGCTGATGAAATGAAGCGGATACGAAACACGAGTGTTCTCGGTTTTAGAAACTTCTTTGGAGTAATCGGGTGTGCCATCCGGTTTTACGGTTACGTTCTCCAGCAAAGCGTCGCGACGGATTGCCCGCCAGATATCCGGTTCGTTTTCTTCGCTCAAATCGATCACTTTGGCATAGCAACCGCCTTCGTAGTTAAAGACACCGTTGTCGTCCCAGCCATGTTCGTCATCTCCGATGAGATAACGTTTCGGGTCGGCAGATAAGGTAGTTTTACCCGTTCCCGACAATCCGAAGAATATGGCGACATCGCCTTTTTCGCCCGTATTTGCCGAGCAGTGCATCGAAGCGATACCTCTCAAGGGCAGATAATAGTTCTGCATGGCGAACATTCCTTTTTTCATTTCGCCGCCGTACCATGTGCCGCCGATAATTTGCTCTTTTACCGTCAGGTTGAACAGGACATATACTTCGGAGTTTAATCCGTGCTTTTGCCAATCGGCATCGGTCGTTTTCGATCCGTTGAACACTACGAAATCGGGCTCGCCATAATGCGCCAATTCATAATGAGAAGGACGGATAAACATGTTTGTTACAAAATGTGCCTGCCAGGCTACTTCCACGATGAAACGCACTTTCATACGAGTGTCGAGATTTGTTCCGCAGAAAGTATCAACTACATATAATTTTTTAGCCGTATTCAACTGTTTGAGAGTGTTGGCTTTCAAATCGTTCCAAACTTCGGTGGTAACCGGTTGATTAATAACTCCATCCCACCAGATAGTGTTTTCGGTTACGGCATCCTTTACGATGTAACGATCTTTGGGCGAACGACCGGTAAATTTGCCTGTATCCACAGATACGGCACCGGTATTTGTTAAAACGCCTCGTTCAAAGCCTTCGTTGCTTGGATCCATTTCGGCTTGGAAAAGTTCTTCGTAAGAAGGATTGTGTACAACAAGGATGTTATGGCTAATGCCATACTTGCTCAAATCTAATTTTGCCATGAGATAGTAAAATTTAAAAAATTGATATATTGATTTTTTGCCTTAATAACCGACACAAAGGTATAAATTTTATTTTTAAGAACAAAAAAAGAATCTTCTTACCTGCTGCTTGTTCTGTCTCACTTAATAAGTTGTATCTTTGTCTCACCAATCAAGTGGATAAATAAGGCATTTTATTGCCGACCGGTCATTTAGAATAAAAACAAAAGTATTAAAAAAGGGATTATATGAAAAATTTAATAAAGATATCGGGTGTTATAATCTGCATTTTGACGGCAGGATGTAGCGGGCATGAAGGTATTATTGAAAATAAACCTCCGATCGAGGAAAAAGTAGATACTCTTGGCAGGAAAATTGCCCAGATGCTGATAACATCGTATAGCACTTCTACTGAGTATGACAATTATCTCAAAACAAATATACAAAGTTACAATCCGGGTGGATTTATTTTATTTAGCGGGAATATTCTATCGTACGGACAAGTTACTAATCTTATAAAAAACATGCAAAGCGACAGTGAGATACCCATGTTTATTGCAGTAGATCAAGAAGGGGGAAGGGTTCAACGATTTAAAGAAAATGTTGTTGGAGTAAATATGACAATTATTCCCGACATGTATAAAGTAGGACTAAAGAATGATCCCGAACTTGCATATAAAATTGGGAAAGTAATTGGTACGGAATTGTGTCCATTTGGAGTAAATATGGATTTCGCACCTTGCCTTGATATATACAGTAATCCGCAAAACACGGTAATCGGAACAAGGTCGTTTGGCAGCACTCCGGAATTGGTAGGAAATATGGGAACGAAGGTTGCGAAGGGTATTGCGGATAGCGGAATAATGCCCGTATTTAAACATTTCCCGGGACATGGCGATACAGCCGAAGATTCTCATTATGATTTACCTGTTTTAAATAAAACAAAAGAAGAATTGTATAATTTTGAATTAAAGCCATTTATTGAGGCTGTTAATAATGGTGCAAAAGTGATTATGATAGGGCATATTGCACTGTCTAAAATAGATGGAACTACCCCAGCGTCATTATCTTCCTTGATTATTAAAGACTTATTAAAGAAAGAGTTGGGATTTAAAGGCTTGGTAATAACGGATGCTTTAAATATGGGGGCGCTATACAAAAGTTATTCAAACGAAGAAATTATAATCTATTGTATAAATGCCGGGGTTGATATTTTGTTAATGATGCCGGGGGCGATCCAAACTACAATCGACATAATCAAAAAAGCACTTCAAGAAGGAAAAATAAAAGAAGAAGATATCGACCGTTCCGTGGAAAAAATCCTTGCCCTAAAGCGTGAGATGGGACTTTTTGACGAAAAAAGTCTTCCTGACAAAAATGTCATTGGAACCCCAGAACATAAGAAAATTGTAGCGGATGTTTTAAACTAAATTCTTCGTATTGATTGCCCATTATTGCTTTTTTGACACAAAGATACAAACTATATTGCTGAATTACAATAGCTTAATTATTAGAAGTGCCCATTATTAATAAATTTTCAGAATTAAACTTTTTTCCGCCGTTTGCAACCGGATTAAATAAACTCCCTTGCTTAATTTGTTCGTGTTAAGTGGAAGTATGTTTTCCCCTGCTTGCAGCGAATAATGCGAAACAGACAATAACCTGCCCATAAAATCGCAAACCGACACAGTAAGCGGTTCCGAGCGTTCGGATCGGATGATCAGATTCCCGTTTGCCGCGTATGCATCTAATGATTGGGACACGATTTTATCTATATCCGTAGTCCCCATTGTTACTTTCATCGTTTCGGAATAAGGAGAAAGCCCACTGCTTGTCTGTCCTGCCATCCGAAGGTAGTACTCGCCCGCATTGAGATTATCATATTGCACACTGAAAACGTATGCACCGAGTGTTTTTAATTGTGTGCCGCGGAGAGGAAACGAAGCCTCAGGCGATAATTCGACCCGGAATCCTTTTGCCACCTGTTCTTTCCAACTCACAACGAGCGTCTTCCCCGGCAACTCGCTCCCGTTGGCGGGTGAAATAATTTGCGGCGTAGGCACCGACATTTCCATCACAGAGAAAGATATGGTCGGCGAAACCACTTGCGTAGATCCGCTTGTTGCCGTAATTCGGGCAAAATAGGATGTCCCCATTACCAATGTTTTTTCCGGAATTTTATGGCTATTCGTCTTTACGTTCACAGAATAAACCAAAGTGCTGAACAGGTCGTTTGCAGCAATTTCAAGTTTGTAATCCGTCGCAGCCTGTACCTCATCCCAAATAAAAGTGGGTGTTAACGGAATATTGTTGTCATTCGGGGTCGGCGAAGTAATTTGGAAAATTTCGTGATTAAACAACTGCACCTTCGCATAAGCGATTTTTCCTGCGGCAACCGTAACATTAACGGTTTTTTCAGTGTAATCAGGTTTGCTGAATCGCAGTTTATAGTTGCCCGGCGTTAAATCGTAGAAAGCGAAAACGCCATTGTACCAATTGTCAACGATGTAAGTATCCAGCACTGTAGTTCCCGCAGCATCTAATAATTCTACGGTAGCTCCGTTCAACGGCAGCCATTGATCGACACTTCCTGTTCTGTATCTGTATGTAGAATGATATATTCTTTCATTTTCGCTTTTCACCCAACCTGCAACAGTTCCCTTATTGGGCAAATCTCTACCGAAATAAGAGTGAAACCCCTGATAAAACCGTATTGCTTCGAGACGACAGTAGTCTTTATTCAGCAGCCTGTGCGTTTCGGGTTGGTAATCGTGAAAAGAACCTTCGGAAAGGAATGATTTATAGTTAAGATTGTTCAAAACGCCTAATTTGAACCCCATATAACTTTCATCACCCACTACATTTAAATAGGTTTCATTCCATACTGTAATTTGATTGTCGAGTAAAAAAGGGAATATATGGGTGGCAAAAGTTTTCGATTCGGGTCGGACAGGCGCAGCAGTCGTCCCCGAAAACATAAAGACCAAATGGTTGGTTCCCGTATTCGTTCCGGCTACCGCATTGCTGTGTATGGATAAAAATCCATCGGGTTGAAAAGCATTTGCTTCGGCAACAATGCTCGATAATGCTCTATCATCTTGATCTCTGTTTAGTGTACGCGACATCATAACAGTTGCGCCTTGCGCTTGGAGAATATCACGCAAATACAGTCCCTTGATTAAATTTGATTTCGACTCCCAAAAACCCAAGGTATCGTTGGCTGCAAATGGAATTGTAACAACGTTCCGGTCGTTTGCCCCATCGTATCCTCCGTGACCGGGATTTATATAAATTTTCAAGCCGGTCATATCTGCGGCTTGTCCGGCGATGCCTGTAAAGAGAACAAGCAACAGTAATGATAATTTCTTCATGGCTTGTTTCTCCTTTATTTTTGAATGTTAATATCTAAGATGTATACTTTACCTTCGCCGCTGTTGAAAGCAATCCGTTTGCCGTCGGCCGAAGCGGCGGGATACATGGCAATCGGCGTTTGAGGCGTGGCAAGCGTCTGACGAACTTTTCCGTCGATGGTGGATGCTACGATAACGGACGACAGGACTTTATGACCGTCGTCTTTATCGTCCATGCCAACTACCCATTGGTTGTCTAACCATTTGGGAGCGCCGAGTTTTCCCAACGAAACCGGATTTTTCCCATCGATGGTGCAAACAAACGTTCCTCCTGTGGCAATCGCATATACGATGTGCTTTTGATCGGGTGAAACGCTTGCCCAGAAATAGCTTTCGTCGGTGCCATTGGGTGTCAGTACAGTACGGTCATCTCCGAAATAGAGCACCATTTTTCGGTCTTCGATATTGATGAAAGGATCCATATTTCCGGATGATTTCATCTGGGGTTTTACCAACGTGTTGCCTTTCACATAAGCCGGTTGATTGCCGTCGAAGGCGGGGGTAACTTTTTCCCGCATTGCTTTTTCGACCTGCACTTGTTTGTTTTCCAGCAAGTTGTATTGTTGCAGAGAAGTATATAGCAAATGGGTTATCAGCTCCGTTCGTTTAAACAGGATTGTGTTCCCGTCGGCGCTGATGCGAAGGTCGTAACCGGCTCCGGCATCGGCGGTAAGCGTCTTCACTTCGTTGGTAGCCAACGAATGAAGTTTTAATCCGGTATAATTTTCGGTAGATGTCAGCAAATAGGTTCCTTGCGGACCAAATACCGGATAGTAGAATCCGCCTGCTTCCGTTCCCTTCAATACTTGAACGGAAGTAACCGTAATCGATTGGGCAAAAGCTATTTGACTCAACAATACGAATAAAACAAGAATTTTTTTCATCACGATTTATTGGATTTTTATGGGGCTGAGGCTGTGTCGAAAGGCGGTATTTCGTCATTGCGAACTGCGAGGAACGAAGCAGGAAGCAAACCGGAATATTGATTTTCAATGGATTGCTTCGGGCGATAGCCCTCGCAATGACGGAAAATTAGACTTTTGACACAGCCACACCTTCATAAATTTATTAAAAAGGCCATCATTTTTTTGCTCTGTAGAAACCATACCAACAATCGTGGTCCCAGAAATTGCCCGTCGCCCAATTCGGATTCGGGAAGGCTATTATCATGTAATTTTCGTTGAGATAGATTATCCACCATTCAGCTTTCGGGGGAGGGGCATTCCAAGAAGCCCCACTTCCAATCATCGGAGCGTTGGTGGTTATCAATGTTCCTATTGCACGTCCGATAGGAAAGCCATCGGTACCGTTCTTATTGGCCTCCGCCGGAACAAAATCCTTATCGGGGCCATCGTGGGTAAACGCATAATTACCAGCCTCTTTTACGCTTCCATTGGGATTATATGTGGTAAGTTTGCTGCCACTATATTCAAACGTCATCGTATAGTTCCCCGCGGTGGCTAAGGACACTGTTCCTCCCCATGCGTTTCGACCGTTGTGTATGCTTCTCAGGTTATTTCCCGCTTCCGTAATTCTTTCGCCCAATACTTTGTCGTAATCCGAAGCATTTTTATCCAAATCTGCAGTATAGGGAATAATACGGTAGTATTGCCAATTGCCAAACATACCGTTAAAATAAACCGTCCCGTCGTCGCCGGGCCAAAATTCCCACGTTTTTTTAGCGGTGATATCGCCTTTGTTTTTCGCACCCGACAAAATACCATCCCACGGATCGAAACAATTGGTTACAGTAACTTGGAATGTTTTCGACCTAACCGGTTTATTTGCGGAAATACCTTCATAATAAATTTCAAAAAACGGATTATCGCTTGAATTATTTGAGGTATAAATAATTGTATCACAATCGCTACCGGTTATTTTCCAGCCGATATCTGTTTTGTAATGCCATACGCCGCCAATATCGGGACGGCTATTTTTTAACACTACATATTGGTCGCCCTCCTCTTTGTCATCCACATTAGGAAAGGGTTGCGTTACCGACAAGGCTGCATTCAATTCTTCTACAGTAATAGGCTCGCCTGCATTTTCAATATATTTCTTGCGTAGCGATTCGTCTTCAATCGGGTTGCAAGCAACACCAAACAATATCGCCACTAACCAAATCGGATATATTTTTATTCTTTTCATGTTTTTTTAATTTACTAAGTTCTACATATTATTCCAATTTTTGAACATTGCCTCGGGTCCCCAACCGGGATTTTGTTTGATTAAGCCGTTCGACAAGTCAATCTCCATTTGCGGAATATACCAATACCCCTGCATTTCTTTCAATCGTTTTTTATAATCGAATTGGAACATTGGAGCTGCTTGCGCTCCATTTATTACCGTAAACCCTGTTTGTTTACTTAATACATCGCCAGCATATTCTAACGACGGTCCTGACCAACGAAGTAAATCAAACCAACGAAGTGATTCGAAAGCCAATTCCCAACGGCGTTCATTTTTGATTGCATCTAAAGAATATCCGATGGGTGCCAGATTTGAACGGGCACGCACACGATTCAATCCGGTTGCGTCTTCTTTCAATTCCGATTGCATCAACAAAACATCTGCAAACCGGATAAGAATCAAATCGGAAATGTTATTTAATGATCCGGAAATAACGCCTGGAGCAATATCGGGATACAACTGCAATCCGAATGCTGTAAATTGGTTGTTGTGATATGAATTTACATTGATATACTTCTTTTGAGCATAACCGGTTTGTTCGTAATATCGAGTATCCACTCTGTAATCCGGTTCGTCATCGGTCATTTTACGATTGAGCAATGTAGTGCCTGTATTCGGGTCGATTACTTTTTGCGACCAAATGGAACCTTTCAAACGCGAGTCTTCCGTAGCACCGTTAATATAACTTTGTTGTGCAGACCAGATTTTCCATTCTTCCACCATAGCCGGTGATACGGGTCCGCCGCCCCATCCTGTACCGAAGGGATATACATCGGCAGCCTTATTGTCACCTGCTGCCGGAGAAAAGAACTGTGATACCGTGTTACTATACCATGTATAAGTCCAATTATTACCTTTCAATTTGAATTTACAGGCAAACAGAGTTTCGATAGAGCCAAGTCCTGCCCATTGCAAATTATTATTTGTTACATACGGATATCGATACCCTGCGGTATTGTCTTCCGTAGCCGGATTGGTATAAGCCCAAAGGTTGCGTTGGTCGGAAACCAAATTATGTCCGGAATTATTCACACAATCGTCGATCCACGTAATCACTTGTGCTTTGGTAATGCCACCCGGCAGTTCGGTTTTATTATAACGTCCGGTGTAAAACAAAAATACCCGCGCCATCATGGCTTCCGCCGCATATTTAGTTGCATGACCGGCCAAACTCGAACCGTTTAAATAAATCTTATTGGGCATTAATTCAATGGCATTTTTCAAATCGGAAGCAATCAATTCATAAACCTCCTCCACCGATGCGCGGCTCAACGTTGGCATATCTGTTCCCGTACGCAAAGGCACGCCGCCAAACACCTGTGCTAATTCATTAAAAGCGTATGCACGAAGAAAATAGACTTCTCCCAAGTGGCGATTTTTTTCCGCTTCACTTGACCATCCTTGAAATTTTTCAAAAGCGGCTAAGGCAGTGTTTGCACGATAAATCAATTGATAAGCGCGATCCCACAAACCCGGCACCCAATTCTCTCCTTCCCAATAACCCCGAAAAAGATTCAAATTCGTGTACATCAATACATTCATGGCGGCACTATTTCCCGTTGCCAAACTTCCACCTAAACAGTCGTCGCCGGCTAATTGAGCCATAAAAATCTGCGACGAAACTTCGGGGTCTTGAAACAACAGATGGGCATATACGCCGGTCAGCATTTGATTAGCTTCCTCCTCCGTATTCGGAAAATTTTCACTCGTTTTACTTGTCAACAATTTTGTGTCGAGAAAATCGTCACAACTTGTGATAAACAACACTGTTATTATGATATATATTATTTTTTTCATACTGTTCAAAAATTAAAATTTAACATTAGCTCCTACCATATAAGTGCGCGCACTCGGATAAAATCCCAAGTCGATACCTTTTGTCCATGATGCACCGGCACTGTATCCGATTTCGGGATCCATACCCGAATATCCGGTAAAAGTAAACAAGTTTTGCGCTGTTACGTAGATCCTGAATTGCTTCATCGGAAGTTTGGGAAAAATTCTTTTGAAATCATAACCTAAAGATATATTTTTGATTTTCAAATAATCACCGTTTTCGATGTATAAATCGGATATATTCATCCAATTTTCATTTGCTCCGCTTGCCAAACGCGGATATTTGTTCGAAGTGCCTTCTCCGTGCCAACGTTGGAAAATATCGGTAGTAAAGTTGTTGTTAGGCGACCCAGCGAAATCGCGGTAACATTTCAAAATTTGATGCCCAAATGCGCCGTAAGTTGTCACGTCCAACGAAACACCTTTGTACTCCACATTGAATGAAAAACCGAGGGTAAATTTGGGATGCGGATTACCAATCATGGTGCGGTCGTCTGTATCCAGCACACCATCGCCGTTGGCATCTACCCATATAATATCGCCGGGTTGCGTATTCCTTGACCACAGCGGACCTTCATACTCATCTATTTGTTGTTGATTTTGGAAAACACCTGCCGTTTTGTAACCGTAGAAAAAACCGAAAGGTTTGCCAACTTCGGCGCGGAAACATTCATCGGATGTTGCCCACAAAACGCCACCGCTGCCATGCATTATGTTGTCGGCACTGGCAATTTTTGTAACTTCATTTTTGTTGAACCCTGTTGACAAGTTGATGTTATACTGAAAATCCTTTCCTATCCTGTCATTCCATTTAAAAGCACTTTCAAAGCCGGTATTTCTTACATCACCTCCGTTTATGGCGGCAGGAGGAGCACCCCAATAAATCGGTACGGGAGGATCAGATATCAGCCAGTCGTATGTGTTACGTTGGTAAGCATCCAACTCTACGCCAAGCCGGTTGCGAAAGAAGCGTATATCAATCCCGATGTTAAACATCTCTTGTGTTTCCCATTTTAAATCGGGATTTGTTAAACGCATGGGATAAGCGGCAACGGATGCATCGCCCATCGAATTGCCAAAAGAATAACCATTATTGCCACTCGTAGTAATGAGTGACAAATGCTGGTTGGAGGCTACCGAACAATTCCCGTTTTGTCCGTATGAAAGACGAAGTTTAAGAAAATCAACGGCCGTAATGTTTTTCCAAAATTCTTCATTACTGGCTACCCAACCTGTCGATACCGACGGGAAATAACCCCAACGATTGCCGCGGGCAAAATTAGAAGAACCGTCTGCACGCAAAATAATACTTGCCAAATATTTTTCATCGTAATTGTAGCTTACTCTGCCAAAGAATGACGATATGCCACTTTCCCAAGCTGGAGAACCCGTTAGACTTTGCAAGGTACTTTTTCCCGGCACATTGACTAAATAGGCATGTTCGAAATCGGTAAATGACGAATTATTATTGCTTGCACTTATAGACTCGCCGTAGCCTGATTTTGCTAAACTTTGTCCAACCAATGCATCAAAATTATGCCTGTTATTTACCTTGAAAAGATAATTAATGGTATTATCCAGCGTCCATTGATGACTAAGGCTTGCCGATTGGGTTACACGGTCTTCGCCGCCACCGAGAGTTTCCGTAAGCTTTTCGAAAGCGGGAATATATGCGCGATAAGTAGAGGCTCCCATGATATATCCGAATTGTGAACGGAGTTTCAAGTTTTTAATTGGTTGCAGTTCGGCATAAACGCTTGATTGCAGATAATGCGATCGACTGATATTTTGATTCATCATATAATCCATATAGGCAATCGGATTCTTGTTTCCGCCGTTGGTGTTATCCCATTTATAATTGTCGTTCAACTGGTCGGCATACGTATAGTAGTCACCGACAGCGTTGTAAGGATACATCAATGGACTCATAATCAAAGAATTTCGAATAGAATTCCAATAAATATCATCTCGCGCCACTTGTCCCCGCATGTGTTGATAACGGTAATTCAAGGTTTCGCCAACTTTCAACAGGTTGAGGTTGCCTTTTTGGAAAATAATTTGTTCCGTATTGAGGCGCGCATTAATCCGATTTAGTTCCGGAATGGCATTTGGTACGCCCATCGTTGCTTCCTGCTTCAAATAACTTACACCCATGGCCGAATTGGAACGAGCCGTTCCGCTTGCAATATTTATCGCATGACTCTGCATGGGCGCATTTTTATTGAGAATTTCTTTCAACCAGTTGGTACCTTTCCAACTTCCGTCTTGTATTGCTGCTAAATCGTTCGCGGGAATATAGGTGCTCCAACTCCAAGCCGGTGCTCCATTGATTACCTGCATTTCATCTTGAATCATCATGTATTCTTGAGCATTTAAGATGGTAGGAATCTTGTACAAGTTTTGCGTGCCGAAATAGCCATCGTACGACACTTCAGATTTGCCTTCCTGCCCTCTTTTGGTAGTAACCAGGATAACACCGTTAGCCGCCCGAGCACCATAAATGGCTGCCGTAGCGGCATCTTTTAACACGTCGATAGATTCGATGTCGTTAGGACTTAATCCGCTGATATCACCACCAACCACACCGTCCACCACATAGATGGGAGATGAATTTCCATTGGTCCCCAATCCGCGAATGTTTACCTTGAACCCGTCGCCGATAAATCCGCTGACCTGTGTGATGTTAACCCCCGGTGCTTGACTTTGCAAGGCTCCCAACACGCTTGTTGTATTCAGTTTGGCAATATCATCGCCTTTTACCTGCACCGTAGCGCCGGTAACCAATTTCTTTTTCTGAACACCGTAACCCACGACTACCAATTCATCCAAGAATTGAGTGTCTTCCGTTAACACAACTTGTAAGTCTTTGCCGGCTTTTACTTCTTGCGATTTAAAACCCAAGTAGGAAATCACCAAAGTAGCACCGGATTGAACATTCAGCGAAAATTTTCCGTCCATATCGGTAATTGCACCGTTGGACGTTCCTTTTTCTATCACCGTAGCGCCGACAACCGCTCCGTTCTGAGAGTCAACAACCGTACCGTTGGCAACCAAGGTTGGTTGTTGTGCAGAAGCCATAGCGACATTTTCCGAATGGGAAGGAACGGCTATTGCCGGATACCCTCCTCCCGCGAAAAATATCACTCCTAAAATTGTTGCCAGCAATCCGGCCGGCAACCCTTGTTTCTTTTTACAATTTTTACTCATAATATCAAAATTAATACTCAATTAGATTTGTACATCATTCATTTGCTTACTATTTGTTTACATTTTTTCCGCAACGCAATGTTATTTAATCTTTTGCTTCACGCCTTAATCATACAAAGATAGAAATAGTATTGACTCTGCCAAAAAATTTAATAAAATTTAACTATCGTTTTAACATTTTCACAATTATACGATTTCGCGAGTGATTAAAACACCTGTTACGCACGGCTGTAATGACATTTAATAAATAGCAAAAATAATATAATATATATTAATATGTGTTAACAAGACTTGTCACCCATTTTTATACCCAAATCAGTGTTGATTCCGTGTACTTGATCAAGGGTAGATAGCACTTAAAATTGCCTATAATTTACCCAAAATAAGTGAAAATATCTAAATAAAACATAAAATGCTTCTCATAAAATGAAGCGTACCGCATAAGTCCGGTGCAGTTTCTTAAATTTTTATTACTTTTGCACTTTCAATCATTTAATCCGTGAGAATAAGATGTCGGTAATAGGAATTGATTTAGGCGGGACAAAGATTAACGGTGCGGTTTTCGATAATGAAGGAAACATACTGCATCAAACGGCCGGTTTGTTGGAGGGAAGAAAAGGCTCTGAGGTGGGACAGTTAGTTACGCACGTTATCGGCGAATTGCTGCAATCTTCTGCGTCTTCCGTAGAAGCCATTGGAATTTGTGTGCCGGGCATCAGCAACGATGGCTGCGTGTGGGCGCCAAATATTCCCGGATGGGGAGATATGGAACATTATTATCCTTTGCAGAAAGAAGTAGAAGATTTCTTGAATGATCCGAATATTGAAGTCAGGATAGCCGGCGACCGCAGTTGTTATATCTTGGGAGAAATATGGAAAGGAACTGCACAAGGTGCCAAAGATGCCGTTTTTATTGCAGTTGGCACCGGCATCGGAATGGGAATCTTGGCAAACGGACAGATCTTGGAAGGGCAGTCCGGTATTTCCGGAGCAGCCGGCTGGTTAGCCCTGGATATGAAATATGAAGCGGATTATGTGCAATACGGTTGTTTCGAGAGTAATGCTTCAGGAAATGGTGTAGCACGTTGTGCACAACGTTTGTTGAAAGAAAACGCCTTTAAAGAAAGCCTTCTGAAAGTGTATCCAATCGAAACCATCACGGCTCATGAAGTATTTGATGCCTGGGCAAAAAACGACCCTTTAGCAGTAGAGGTTATTAATAAAGCGGTACAATTGTGGGGAATGGCGGCGGCGAATGTTGTCAGTCTGTTTAATCCCGAAATTATTGTTTGGGGTGGAGGAGTGTTCGGACCGGCTACCCGGCTGCTCGACCGCATTTATGAAGAGGCGTGCCGCTGGGCGCAACCGATCTCTATCAAGCAAGTACGCTTTGAAGTCTCCTGTCTGGGTGGCGATGCCGGATTGTATGGTGCCGGACGATTGGCTTTGAATAATTAACAATTAATAAATTTGGAATAATGCTATGACTGATAAGTTATTGATGCAGAAAGCAATAAAATTATCTGTCGAAAATATGAAACGTGGTGGAGGTCCTTTTGGAGCGGTAGTAACTAAAAACGGCAAGGTAATTTCTACCGGAGTAAATTTGGTTACAAAAAATAATGATCCTACTGCACATGCTGAGGTAAACGCTATTCGCAAGGCAGCACGTAAATTAGGAACATTCGATTTATCGGGATGTGAAATTTACACCTCGTGCGAGCCTTGTCCGATGTGTTTGAGCGCAATTTATTGGGCGCATTTGGAAAAAATTTATTACGGAAACTCCAAAACAGATGCAAAAAATATAGGTTTCGATGATTCGTTTATCTATGATGAATTAAAGTTGAAACCTGCCGACCGAAAAATTGCAATGATACGTCTTCTACCCGAAGAAGCCATACGCGCTTTTGAGGATTGGACAAATAAAGAGGATAAAGTGAAGTATTAAAATCATAAAATTATGTATAAGAAAAATTTGGTATTTATTGCATGTTGTGCGGGATTAGCTTTCTTCGGAGTTACGATGTTGGCTTTAGGCCCTATTCTTTCGCGTTTGGGTGATGGCGCTAATGCCTTGCCGGCTACTTTGTCGATTGGAATCATTATTGGTACAATCATCTTTGGCCCTGTGGTGGATAAATTCGGTTATAAATGGCTGTTGATTATCGGTGCTGTGATGGCATTGCTGGGGATTCAGGGATTAGCCCATTTGACAGATATGTTGTTTCTTCATTTATCTATGCTGATGCTGGGTATTGGCGGCGGAATCCTCAATGGCGAAACCAATGCTTTGGTCGCAGAAATTTACGATGACAAATCGCGTGGCATGCGCTTGAGCGTACTTGGCGCTTTTTACTGCATCGGCGCTTTGCTATGGACGTTGCTGAATTATTTTATAAAAAACAATTTTACTTTACCGCTCAATTCCATATCGGTAATAATGGCGGTATTTATCGTGTTTTTCTTAACAATATCGTTTCCGAAACCCAAACCCAACGTCAAAGTCTCTATTGGTAAAACATTGGGCTTATTGAAATATCCGGCTTTAATTCTTTTTGCCTTTCTGCTGTTTTTTCAAAGCGGATTTGAAGGCATCACCGGTAGTTTTACCATCCGGTTTTTAGAAAGCACTCAGGGAATGGCTACAAATGTGGCTACCCTTTCGCTGACCTGGTTCACGGTCGGAATGCTCATCGGACGTTTGTCTTTGGGCTTCCTAATGAAGAAATTGAATGACAGCCATACGCTTTATCTGTATTTGAGTATGGCGTTGCTTGGCGTAGCGATTTTGTATTTTATCCCAACGGTAATATGGATTTATACCGCTACCACACTGATTGGTTTTGGTGCAGGGGCCACTTTCCCTGTGGTATTCAATTATCTTGGAAGCGCATTTAAGGAATTGTCAGGCACAGTATTTTCGATAGCTATTTTTATTGCTCTTTGCGGACAGTTTACTTTTAACAAGGTAATTGGCATTCTGTTCGACAAGATGCAATTCGATTATTTCCCGATAACGATGGCTTTCGCTCTTGTGATGATTATGCTTTTGTTGCCGGTGGCAAAAAGCAAGATTAAAAATAAAATGAATTAATAATTTATCAATTAAAAAAACAAGAAATGTTAGCATTAGAATGGTTGGCAAATGCCCGCGGCATTATGCAAAAAATCGAAGAAACACAGTTGGAAAACATCAAAGCGGCTGCTACGGCAATGGCCGACAGTATTGAGAAAGAACATTGGGTACATACCTTTGCCTGTGGTCATGCCACAATTCCCGTCGAAGAAATGTATCCCCGTATTGGCGGATTTGTCGGTTTTCATCCCATCGTAGAACTTCCGATGACTTTCTTTACCGGTATTACCGGACAGATGGGCATCCATCAGTTTTTGTTCCTCGAACGGGCGGAAGGCTACGGCAACGCCATCATGAAAAATTATCACTTTGAAAAAGAAGACTGTATGTGGATTTTTTCGCATACCGGCATCAACAATGTGAATATTGATGTGGCTTTGAAAGCCAAAGAATTGGGGATGAAAGTGATTGTATTTGGTTCGGCGGCTGAAGCCAAAGGCAAAGTTACCCGTCATCCGAGCGGCAAAACCATATTTCAGATTGCCGATATCGTGGTTGATTCGTGTGTGCCGGTGGTAGATGCTTCGGTTGTTCTGAAAAACCATCAGGACAAAATAGGTCCCGTATCCACTTTGGCTTTTGTTACGCTGGTATGGATGACGGTTACTACCGTTGCTGAAATATTAGCCGATCGTGGAGTAAAACTCTACATCAATCCTTCACACAATGTGCCCGGCGATACTACGGCTCACGAACGTTTGGACGCTTGTCTGGCCGAATACAAACGCCGTGTGGCTACTGTTTAAGTTGAAAATTGAAAGTTGAAAGTTTGGAATCAACAAATAAAGAAATGGTTGAAGACAGTAAGCCGATAGATTTACAGGTAGCGACTTGGGAAGATGTGAAAACGGGCGATTATTCGTTCGCCGTTTTGCCTTGGGGTGCTACGGAGCCGCATAATTATCATTTGCCCTATCTAACCGATTGGCATCTTGCACATGATATTGCGGTAGATTCGGTAACCAAAGCACAATCCCGATACGGAGTGCGGGGGATGATATTTCCCCCGATTCCTTTGGGGGCGCAGAATCCGGGTCAGAAAGAATTGCCGTTTTGCATTCATGCGCGCTTCGAAACCCAACGTATGGTATTGACCGATATTATCGATTCGCTTCATCTTCAAGGCATTCGTTTGCTGATACTGTTGAACGCACACGGAGGTAATGGTTTCAAACCGATGATACGTGATTTGGTCTTCGATTATCCCGATATGACCATTGTTTGCGTAGATTGGATTACCATAGAACCGCAAAAAGAGTATTTTGAAAATTTTGATGATCATGCCGGCGAAATGGAAACATCGGTAATGTTGCATTATCACCCCGAGCTTGTCCGGTTGGAACGGGCGGGCGATGGCGCTTTATCGCCATTTAATATAGAAGGACTAAACACCAAAGTTGGCTGGACTCCCCGTCAGTGGGATAAGACAACAAAAGATACGGGGGTAGGCGACCCGCGTAAAGCAACTGCCGAAAAAGGGAAGCGATATGTTGAAGTAGTTACGGACAAAATCGCCAAACTGATGAATGATTTAGTGAAACAAAGTATTTATTGATTATCATGAAAAAAATCTGTTTATTTCTACTATTAGCGATATGTTCGCTAACTGTTTCAGCACAAAACGGCTCTTGGGTAAGAGTCAATCAAGTGGGTTATTTGCCCGGGGATATGAAAGTGGCTGTTTTTATTTCCCAAAAATCAAATAAAGACGTAGCGTTTCGAGTAAAAGATGCGCAAACCAATAAGGTTGTACTGAGTGGCAAAGGTATTTCTGCCAATGCCGAACGATGGGGTATGCAACAGGCATTGCGTCTCAATTTTTCCGGTTTGAAAACCAACGGAAAATATTATGTCGAATGTAACGGTGCAAAATCGCCGGAGTTTGAGATTAACCCGAAAGTGTATGACGGATCTGCCGATTTCATTCTCAACTATATGCGCACGCGGCAATGCGGCTATAATCCCTATTTCGATGCCGAGTGTCATCAGCACGACGATTACATTGTGGATCATCCCACCTTGGAAGATCAAAAAATTGATGTGCGCGGCGGCTGGCACGATGCTTCCGACTATTTGCAATATCTGACCACTTCGGCCAATGCAACTTTTCAGATGCTTTTTGCCTGGCAACAAACACCCGACACCTCTGTTTTTAAAGACGAATATGATGCAATGGGACGAAAAGGCAGCAACGATGTCCCCGACATCTTGGATCAAGTCCGCTGGGGATTGGATTGGATGGTTCGCATGAATCCCGATTCGACTTTGATGTTTAACCAGATAGCCGACGACCGCGACCATGCCGGTATGCGAAATCCGACAAAAGATGAGGTGGATTACGGCTATGGTCCCGGCTTGGGACGTCCGGTATATCCCATTACAGGCAAACAGCAGGGACTGCGCGAACATAAAAATCGTTCGACAGGTGTGTCTTCTTCGGCAGCTAAATATGCGTCTGCATTTGCCTTAGGAGCTACTGTTTTTAAAGATTTCGACCCTGAATTTGCGCAGATTTTACAGGAAAAGGCCGGACCGGCTTATCGTTATGCTTTATCAGACTTGGGCAATAATCAAACAGCCTGTGTCGTTTCTCCATATTTTTACGAGGAAGATAATTGGGTGGACGATGTGGAATTGGCTGCGGCCGTTAATTATAATCTGACTCAATCGGAATCGTGGCGAAAACAAGCCGATTATTGGGGACAGTTGGAAGAAATTACTCCCTGGATGGAGTTGGGACGCGGACGCCACTACCAATTCTATCCCTTTGTCAATCTTGGGCATTATTATTTGGCTCGTTCTACCGATCCGGTTATTAGCACCAAATACAAAGATTTTATGAGAAAAGGTTTAGCGGCAATCAAAAAGCGGGCGGATGAATTTGATGACCCTTTCATGCACGGTATTCCGTTTATTTGGTGTTCCAACAACTTGGCTGTGGCTGCAGTTACTCAAGCCATGCTCTACCACGAAGTATCGGGCGATGACACTTTCCTCGAAATGGAAGCGGCGATGCGCGATTGGCTCCTGGGTTGCAACCCGTGGGGAAAATCCATGATTGTCGGTTATCCGGCACATGGCGATTATCCCGCTCGCACTCATTGTTATATCGCGGAAGTACTGAAAGATCAGCCACTTGGCGGTTTGATTGATGGCCCGATTTACAGTCATATTTACAGTTCACTTTTGGGTATTTTTCTGATGTATGAAGACAAGTATGTCCCTTTCAATTTCGGAGCGGCTGTCTATCACGATGACCCGGGCGATTTTTCTTCCAACGAGCCGACGATGGATGGAACGGCAAGTTTGAGTTATCTCCTTTCAACTATGCAGAAGCGGGGACGAAATTGAAAGTTGCATGTGTGTTGACGGTAAAAAATGGATAACTTTGCCGCGCAGTGTACACCTAAATTCATAAGGGCACTTCTAATAATTAAATACTTGTCATTTAGTGATATAGTTTGTATCTTTGCAGTAAAAAAGTAATAATGGGCAATAAATACAAAAATAAAGGCAAGGTGGGTTTGTTCGACCAGGAAGAAACA
>Ga0209628_10000321_pt1 | contig 28995 bp, 33 predicted proteins | sample TergutCu122P4_FD_187285 | JGI IMG/M metagenome (GOLD analysis project Ga0209628, IMG submission 187285) | Cubitermes ugandensis P4 segment gut microbial communities from Kakamega Forest, Kenya - Cu122 P4 (SPAdes) (version 2) | ecosystem: Host-associated > Arthropoda: Insects > Digestive system...
GGCGCCGCCGCCGCGAACGGGCGGAACGGGGAGATCGAGGTCGCGGTGAACCGGTTCCCGGATTTCCGTGACGCCAGGGGCAACGTGCGGGTGACGATCGGTACGGACCAGGTGACGCTGGACCCCGGCCATGCGACCGGGACATTCACCGGCTTGGCCAACAGTGAAACGGTCAATGTTCTGTTTGCTGCGTGCAACTCCGCGGGCTGCAACGCGGAGCAACGGGTGAGCGCGGGCGGCCCGTTCGGTGACCTGGAGGCGCCCTCGTTCGACGTGTGGAACGGTACGGGGCGGGAGGTCTGCTTCTCGGCCTCCGGCAACGGCAACGGGCGGGAAGCCACCCTGCAGGTCACACTCGGCGGCAATGACGTCTTCAAGCAACCGCCGAAGTCGGCGGGCCAGATTTCGATACCCGCGCAGTGCCTGGACGGCAACGCCTGGGATGCCGACGTCACCTTGGGGGTGTCCCTGCAGTCGCTTCCCACCACTCCTGCCCGGTCGGGGCCCGATCCGGTACACAATGTCGTACACACCCCTGCCGGCGTGCCGGATGCCTGGGCTGACGGGGACGTGAGCTTGACCAACCCGGGTGACGGCACCCTGAAGCTGGACATCGCGAAGGTCCCGGCCGCGAACGGCGGAACCGTGACGGTTTACGTGACGTGGACTGTGGGCGGGGTGACAACCGGGCCGGTGGTCGTGCCGTCCGACGGGGTGATCAGGGGCTTGGATCCGGGGGCGGAAGTCACGGTAGAGGTGTCGGCATCCAACGGACGGGCTTCGAACAGCCCGGTGGTTCTGAAGGCCACCCCGTACAAGAATCTTGAAGCCCCGAGGATGGTGCAGGACACGGGGACCGAGACGCTGGCCTGCGTGCAGGCCGGCACACCCAGCGGCGGTACGGGCGGCCTTCCGGCGACCCTGGTCATCACGGTGAACGGCGCGGATGTGATACCGCGTGTCCTGAGGTCCGGGGAGTTCGATGCGGGACAGGTGTGCTACGACACCGGCGGGTACAGCAAGTCGGTTACCTTCACCGCCCAACTGCTGGCGGGCCCGGGGCAGACGCGCGGCGACTCACCGAAAACGACCGTCGTCGCCACTTCTCCGGCCGAGCCGCCGTGGGGACCCATGACCCTCTACGATGGGACGGGCCGGCAGAGCGGGGGTCCGATCAGTAAGAACACGGAAGTCTGTGTCACCTTCACCGCCGATGCGGGCGGGGCCGCGGCCCGGCTCAACGTCAAGAATGACCAGGATGCCCACGCCGACGACTCTGACCAGGGAACCGGCACATTGTCGGTGAGGCAATGCGCCAAGCCGAGTGCGGTGTTCGGGCCGGGCAACGGGGGCGGGCTGCCGGTGAAGTTCACCGCGACACTGGTGGACCTCTCGACCCACCAGCGCGATACGCAAACCAAGCCGTTGACCGTGTACGCGCCGGACAACCCGGACGACATAATGAGCCTGGCGTCATACACCCCGCAGTACGGTGAATTCAGCCCGGACAAGCGGATTTGCCTGACGTACAGGGTCGCGACGAACGGCCACCCGGTCACCGCGGAGATGACCGCCGCCGGGGACGGGTTCGACATAATCGACTACCCGGGGCCGGTCACGCAGTCGGGGTCGGAGCCGTTCACCTTGTACCAGTGCTACGACACGGGCGGGGCGGGCTTGACCGTGAACTTCACCGTGACACTGCTGAGTCCCGGCGGGGAGGTGCTCACCGTGCAGAGCTTCGGTCTCACGTCGGCCTTCTGAGGGCGGGCGGTTTGATCGATTGCGGGGGTATGCAGTAAACTGGGCGGTCGGTGTTCCAGGACCCTGGTCCTAACAGGGCACTTGTTCTAAGACCCCGTACGGGGAAACATTGAGACGAGAGTAGGCAAGTCGTGTACGCGATTGTGCGTGGTGGCAGCAGGCAACACAAGGTCACGACCGGTGACGTACTTCAGATCGACCTGGTCGATGCCGAGGTGGGCGACACCATCGACCTGCCCGCCGTACTGGTGGTTGACGGCGACAACGTGACCCACGAGCGCGCAGCCCTGGCGGATGTCAAGGTGACCGCTGAGGTGCTGGAAGAGGTCAAGGGTCCGAAGATCAAGATTTTGAAGTTCAAGAACAAGAGCGGTTACAAGAAGCGCCAGGGGCACCGCCAGCGCTACACATCCGTCAAGATCACCGGGATCAAGTGAGGACTAATCATGGCACACAAAAAGGGAGCTTCCTCGTCGCGCAACGGTCGTGACTCGAAGGCGCAGTTTCTCGGGGTGAAGCGGTACGGGGGCCAGCAGGTCAACGCGGGCGAAATCATCGTGCGCCAGCGGGGTACTCATTTCCATCCCGGCCCGAACGTCGGCCGCGGCCGCGACGACACCTTGTTTGCGCTGGCCGCCGGGCAGGTCGAGTTCGGCGTCAAGCGCGGCCGTAAGATCGTGTCCATTGCGGGCTGAACTCCGCTTCATCTGACCGCGCCATGGCGATTCCATCTTTTGTCGACGTGGCGCGTTTGCACGTCACCGCCGGGCGAGGCGGACATGGCTGCGTTTCCATCCACCGGGAGAAGTTCAAGCCTCTGGGCGGGCCCGATGGCGGCAACGGCGGCAATGGTGGTTCAATCATTCTGCGGGTGGATCCCCAAGTCACAACCCTGATCGACTATCACCGGCATTCCCACCGCCACGCCACCAACGGCGAACCGGGCCGCGGGAACCACCAGGACGGCGCCAACGGGCGCGACATCGTTCTGCCGGTTCCGGAAGGTACGGTTGTGCGCGACACCATCACCGGCGAGGTACTGGTCGACCTGGTCGGTCCGGGCGCCGAGGTGGTGATCGCCCAGGGCGGCCGCGGGGGACTGGGCAATGAAGCTTTGGCGACGAAGGCGCGCAAGGCGCCGGGGTTCGCTCTACTGGGCGAGGAAGGCGACGACCGGGAAATCACGCTGGAGCTGAAGGTCCTCGCCGACATCGGCCTGGTGGGCTTCCCATCCGCGGGCAAGTCTTCGCTTATCGGGGCCATCTCCCGGGCGCGTCCCGAGGTCGCCGACTATCCTTTCACGACCCTGGTTCCCCACCTGGGCGTGGTGGTCGCGGGCGCCGTGACCTATACCGTCGCCGACGTACCCGGTCTGATCCCCGGCGCTTCGGCAGGCAAGGGCCTGGGTCTGGACTTCCTGCGGCACATCGAGCGTTGCCAGGGGCTGGTTCACGTGCTGGACTGCGCGACGTACGAACCCGGGCGCGATCCCGTTTCCGACCTGGACGCCATCGAGGCGGAGCTGGCCGCCTATGGGGGGCTGGAGGACCGGCCGCGGCTGGTCGTACTGAACAAGGTGGATGTCCCCGACGCCGCGGACCTGGCGGAAATGGTCGCCCCGCTCCTGCGGGAACGCGGGTACGAGGTGTTCGAGGTGTCCGCCAAGACCGGACAGGGGTGCAAACAATTGGTGTACGCGATGGCCAGGCTCGTGGAGCGCCGCCGGGCCGAAACGGTGGTTGTGGCGCCGGTACGGGTTGTCGTACCGCCCAGAACACGGCCCGGGCCGGACTTCACCATCGACAAGGAATCGGACGGGCAAGGCGGGTTTGTGTGGCATGTCCGCGGTGACAAGCCGGAACGGTGGGTACGTCAGACCGATTTCCGCAACGGCGAGGCCGTGGGCTACCTGGCGGACCGGCTGAACAAGATCGGTATCGAGGACCGGTTGCTGGAACTGGGCGCCGAGCCGGGCGACGCGGTCGCGGTGGGCGGGCCGGATGCGGTGGTCTTCGATTTCGCGCCGCAGGTCGAGATCGGCGCGGAACTGCTGTCGCGCCGCGGCGACGACAACCGGCTGATGACGCCGCGGCCGGCCGTACAGCGGCGGCGGGCGAGGGATGCGGAGTATCACGCCGCGCGGGAGGCCGAGCGGGCGGTGTCCGCGGCATTGATGGGTCTGGAAAACTGGACTGAAGATGACAGCGAACACAACGAGGAGCAATGATGGCGGTGGCAACCGGTACGACCGAGCTGGTCGGTGAGCAGATCGTCTTGTACGGCGCGGATTGGTGCAGCTATTGCCGCCAGGCCCAGGCCGTACTGGATCAAGAAGGTGTGGCGTACCAGTATGCGGATCTGATGACCGACGACACCGCGGGGGACCGGGCCGAACAGGTCTCCGGGGCCAAGACCATTCCCGTGGTCGTGTTCCCGGACGGGGTCTTCTACGTCGCGCCGACCCGTACCGAACTGGCCGCCAAGATCCGGGCACTGCAGGCCCCCGACCGGCTGGCTCCAATAGGATAAGCCTATGTCGCAGCCATTTCCGGCCACCGAATCCGGGCTCGACCACGGCCCGGACATCAAGCACATCCGCCTTGGCGTGATGGGCGGTACGTTCGACCCGATCCACTACGGCCACCTCGTGGCCGCCTCGGAGGTCGCGGCGCGGTTCGACCTGCACGAGGTCGTGTTCGTACCGACCGGCCGGTCGTGGCAGAAGGCCCACCAGCAGGTCTCGTCGCCCGAGGACCGCTATCTGATGACCGTCATCGCGACCGCGTCCAACCCGCGTTTCTCCGTGTCACGGGTCGATATCGATCGCGGCGGTGACACCTACACGGTCGACACGCTGGCCGACTTGCGGAAGGTACGGGGGCCCGATGTCGACATGTTCTTCATCACCGGCGCCGACGCGCTGTCCAATATCTTGTCCTGGCGCGGGTCGCAGAACCTGTTCGACCTGGCCAGCTTCGTGGGCGTGTCGCGGCCGGGGACCCCGCTGAAGACCGAGATGGTGTCGCACCTGCCGGAGGACAAGGTGACATTGCTTGAGGTACCGGCGCTGGCGATCTCGTCGACGGCCTGCCGGGAGCGGGTCCGCGACGGGTTGCCGATCTGGTATCTGGTGCCGGACGGCATCGTGCAGTACATCCAGAAACGCGGGTTGTACCGGCAGACCGAGGGTGGTTCATGAGCGCGTCGGGTGAGGCGCTGGCGATCGCCGCGGTGGCGGTACGGGCGGCGGAAGACAAGCTGGGACGCGACATCGTTGTGGTGGACGTGTCCGAAAAACTGGGCATCGCCGATGTGTTCGTCATCATCAGCGGCGGCAGCGAGCGGCAGGTGGCGGCGATCGTGGATGAGGTCGAGCGTCAGGCGCACCTGGCCGGTTACGCGCCCCTGCACCGCGAAGGCGATCGCGAGTCGCCCTGGGTATTGCTGGATTTCTTCGACACGGTCGTACACGTACAGCATGCCGAGGCCAGGGTGAGGTACGGTTTGGAGCGCCTGTGGCACGACTGCCCCGTGATCGAAATGGCTCAGCCCCAGCCGAGGTAGCGCAGGAGCGCGGCCGTGGCGGCGGCGAGGATGACAACGACGATGAATGGTGCCTTGCGCCACAGGGCGACGGCGGCGACGGCCAGCGCGGCCAACCGGGCGTCGATGACCAGCCGGTGACCGCCGTCGAGTGTCTGCTGGGCCACCAGCCCGGATAGCAATGCGACGCTGACAAGGGCCACAATGGGCGCGATGCGTGGCGATGACACCCATGACTGGGGCGCGAACTGCCCGGCCAGCTTGGTCGCGAAGATGACCGCCACGGCGGCGGCGATGGTCAGCCACAAGGTGAGATCGGTCATTCCTGGTCTCCCCCTTGTCGCGTGGCGCGCCCTTGGCGGGAGTCCCAGATCCCGACCAGTACGGCGGCCAGGGACGCGCTCAGAACCGGTACGCCCGGCGGGGCGACCGGTATCAGTACACAGGCGATGATAACGGCCACCAGGGCGCAGGCCTGCGCGGTACGGCTGGCCAGCCGGGGCCACAGCAACCCCAGGAAGGCGGCCGCGGCGGCGGCGTCGAGTCCGTACATCTTCGGGTCGCCGAGCGCGTTCCCGACCAGCGCACCGACAAAAGTCATTGTGTTCCACCCGACGAAGACACCGAACCCGGTCCACCAGAACCCGGCGCGCCGCAGCGGTTGCGTGGTCTGGGCCGTGGCGACGGCGGTCGACTCGTCGATGGTCACGTGGGCGGCCAGGACCCGGCGCCATCCCTTGATGGCCAGCAGCGGGCCGAGCTGGATCCCGTACAGACCATTGCGGATTCCCAACAGACCGGACGTGGCGACCGCGGATACCGGCGCCCCGCCCGCCCCGATGACACCGACAAACGCAAATTGTGACCCCCCGGTGAACATGAGCGTCGACAAGGCCATGGTCTGGAGCAGATTCAGCCCCGCGACAATGGACAAGGCGCCAAAGGAAATCCCGTACAAACCCGTGGCCACCGACACCGACAAGGCCTGCCGTAACACGGCAGACCGCGCAGGGTCCTTGCCTGATGTGCGACTCACCGGGACATTCTACATGGCTACGGATACACCACCTTGAAGCGTTCCCAAACAATCATTGTGTCGTCGTCCACCGTGTGACCGGCACCGCGCCAGTAGCGCAGGTGACCAAGCTGCCATGACTGGAGCGTTTGATCGCCCTCGCCCTCGGCCGCCGCCTGCGCCGCCGTGACCTGGCCGAACGGGATGATCTTAACCTCGACGTTCTTGACCAGCACCCTTGGGGTACCGTCGGCGCTGAGGATGATCGACAGGTCGCCGACCCGGGGCAGGTGGCTCCCCTCGTACTCGCTCAGCAACGATGAAGTGGCGGTCTTGACTCCCGCCACCACCAGATCCAGCAACTCGTCCGCCATTTCCGGGGTGTCGCCGAAGCGCCACGTCGGCGGCGCGAGGGCGCCGCTCCACTGCTTGCCCATGAAGGCGTCCAGGTCGCCGACGTGCGCGTAACGCTGGGCCAGCTGCCAGAAATCCTGTACGCGGCCGTCATCCGGTTGGTAATTCGCCATGCGTCAATCCTGTCACACCCGGGGGCACCGGCGTGGTCTTGCGCGGGTCGGGAGAGACTGTACGATAGTTCACTGTAGGTCGAACATGGCCAACAAATGTGAACAACGAAGGGTCGACTGCCCGGTCGGCCGTCTGGCGTGGATGATACAAAGGAGTGATTCATTTGAAGCTCAAGACAACGCTACTGGGCAAGAGCTACTCGTTCCGGGACGTGAAAGATGTGTTGGCCAAGGCCAACGAACTGAAGTCCGGGGACCAGCTGGCCGGGATCGCGGCGCAGACGGCGCAGGAGCGGGTGGCAGCGAAGGTCGTACTGGCCAATATGTCCGTGTCGGATCTGCGCAACTCGCCTGTTGTGCCTTATGAAACCGACGAAGTGACCCGGATCATCCAGGACGATGTGAACGAGCGGATCTACGAATCCATTCAGAACTGGACGATGGCGGAGCTGCGGGAGTACATCCTGAACGACGCGACCACCACCGAGGATATCCATCGCCTGTCGCGCGGACTGACATCGGAAGTTGTCGCCGGGGTGGCCAAGCTGATGAGCAACCTCGACCTCATCCTGGGCGCCAAGAAGTGTGTCGTGACCGCTCACTGCAACACAACGATCGGTACGAACGGCGTCTTCGCCGCCCGCCTCCAGCCGAACCATCCCACGGACGACCCGGACGGGGTGCTTGCGTCGCTGATGGAAGGCCTGTCGTACGGCGTGGGGGATGCCGTCATCGGCCTGAACCCGGTCGAGGACTCCGTGGCGAACGTCACGCGCATCCTCAACCTGTTCCACGATTTCAAGACCAAGTGGGACGTCCCCACCCAGGCTTGCGTGTTGGCCCATGTCACCACGCAGATGGACGCCATCAGGGCCGGTGCGCCGGCCGACATGATCTTCCAGTCCATCGCCGGTTCGCAAAAAGGCAATGACGCCTTTGCCGTGACCGGGCAGATCCTCCAGGACGCCCATGATCTGGTGTTGTCCCAGGGGACCTCGACGGGCCCCAACGTCATGTACTTCGAGACCGGCCAGGGCGCCGAGCTCAGCTCCGACGCCCACTTCGGCGCCGACCAGGTGACGATGGAGGCGCGCTGCTACGGGTTCGCCAAGCGGTTCTCGCCGTTCCTGGTCAACACCGTGGTCGGGTTCATCGGGCCGGAATACCTGTACGACTCCAAGCAGGTCACCCGCGCCGGCCTGGAGGACCACTTCATGGGCAAGCTGACGGGCATCCCGATGGGCTGCGATGCCTGCTACACCAACCACACCAAGGCCGACCAGAACGACATCGAGAACCTGACGGTCCTGCTGGTCGCGGCCGGCTGCAACTACGTCATGGGGGTGCCGCACGGTGACGACATCATGTTGATGTACCAGTGCACGGGCTACCACGAGGCCGAATCCATCCGGCAGTTGTTCAACAAGACCGCCATCCCGCCGTTCGACCAATGGATGATGAAGATGGGCCTGATAACCGGGGACCGCAAACTGACGCCTCGCTTCGGTGACGCCTCGATCTTCCTCTGACAAGCCACAGGAGCAGAAATGAATGAAGCAGAAATCCGGCTCTTGGTCCAGGATGTGCTGGCCGGCCTGACAGCTGGCAATGATAATTCAGTACGCGGGGCAGCCACCGTACCGGCCCCCGCCGGCGAGGCCCCCGACGTGACGGCGGTGACGACGAAGGACGAGTTCCACGTACCCAACCCGGCCAACCGCGACGGCTACCTGGCCATGAAGCAGTCGACCGTCGCCCGGCTGGGCGTGTGGCGCGCCGGCCCGCGCTACAACACCTGGTCGATGCTGCACTTCCGCGCGGACCATGCCACCGCCCAGGACGCGGTGTTCATGGACGTGGACGAATCGTGGGTGACCGCTCAGGGCCTCGTGTCCGGCCAGTCCCGGTGCACGAGCAAGGACGAGTTCCTGACCCGCCCCGATCTGGGGCGGCAGCTCAACGACGAGACGAAGGCGTTGTTCTCCCAGAAGCTGACCAGGGGAGCCAAAGTCACCATCATGGTTGGCGACGGCTTGTCGAGCGCGGCGATGGTGAACATCGCCGATGTCGTACCGGCTCTCAAGCAGGGTCTGAAAGGTTTCGGGATCGAGGTGGGACCGATTCCGTACGTCAAGTATTGCCGCGTGGGCGCCATGGACGAACTGGCGCCGCTGATCGATTCCGAGGTGGTCGTGCTGCTGATCGGGGAGCGTCCCGGGCTGGCGACGGCGGAGTCGATGAGCGCGTACATGGCGTACAAACCGACTCCTGACAAGCCGGAAAGCTGGCGGACGGTCGTGTCTAACATCTACCGCGGCGGTACGGCCCCGGCCGAAGCCGGGGCGCACATCGCCACCCTCGTCAAGCGAATCCTCGACGAACAGGTGTCCGGCGTGGATCTGAAGCTGTAGGGAAGTATGATGCCGAACATGGAAATTGACGCCGATCTGGCCAGCATCCAGCAGGCGCGCGACCTGATCCGCAAGGCCAAGGCGGCCCAGGAGCGCCTCGCGGGTTTCAGCCAGGTTGAGGTGGACCGGATTTGCGCGGCGATGGCGAAGGCCGGGTACGAGCACGCCGCCGACCTGGCCCGCCAGGCGGTCGACGAGACCAAGATGGGGCGGTTCGAGGACAAGATCCTGAAGAACCAGTTTGCGACCCAAACCGTTTGGGAGGCGATCAAGGATTTGCGTACGGTGGGCGTCATCGCGGACCATCCCGACCGGGGGATCACCGAGGTGGGGGTGCCTATGGGCGTCATCGCCGCGATCATCCCCACCACGAACCCGACCTCGACGGCCATGTTCAAGTCGATCATCGCGGTCAAGGCGGGCAACGCGATCATTGTCTCGCCGCACCCGTCCGCGCGCCACTGCACGATGGCGGCGGTGCGGCTGATGGCCGAGGCCGGTGAGGCGGCGGGGCTGCCGGAGGGTACGATCTCCTGCCTCGAGGTGCCCACCATGGAGGCGGTCAACACGCTGATGAAGCACCGCGACGTGGCCCTGATCCTGGCGACCGGCGGCGGGGCGATGGTGAAGGCGGCTTACTCTTCCGGTACGCCCGCGATCGGGGTCGGCCCGGGCAACGGCCCGGCGTACATCGAGCGTACGGCGGACATCCCCGCGGCGGTCCGGCGCATCCTGGACTCGAAGACGTTCGACAACGGTACGATCTGCGCCTCCGAGCAGTCGGTCGTCACCGAGGACGTCATCAAGGACCAGGTGGTGGCGGAATTCACCCGGCAGGGGGCGTACTTCTTGAATTCAACCGAGAAGGAGGCCGTCGGCGCGATCCTGATGCGCGCTTCCGGGACCATGAACCCGGCGATCGTCGGGCAGACCGCCGAGCGCGTGGCGCAACTGGCGGGGATTACGGTGCCGGCGGGTACGCGGGTGCTGATCGGGTACGAGACCGAGGTCGGGGACCGGTATCCGTACTCCAAGGAGAAGCTCTGCCCGGTTCTCGGGTTCTACTCGACCCCGGACTGGCACAGCGCCTGCGAGCTCAGCATCAAGATCCTGCTGCACGAGGGTGCGGGGCACACGATGTCGATCCACTCCCGCGACGAATCGGTGATCAAGGAGTTCGCGTTGAAGAAGCCGGTGTCGCGGTTGCTCGTCAACACCCCGGCCGCACTCGGCGGGGTCGGCGCGACAACGGATCTCGTGCCGTCCCTGACCCTCGGCTGCGGCGCCGTCGGCGGCAACTCGTCGTCGGACAACATCGGCCCGCTGAACCTGATCAACATCCGGCGGGTGGCGAGGGGCAGGCGGGAGCTGGGCGAACTGCGTCCGGCGGGCGAGGTGACCGCGGCGGTCGGCGGCCCGGGTACCCCGGCGGCGGACATCGACACGGAACGCCTGGTACGCCTGGTGGTGGAGCAACTCCTGAAGGCGGCAAGATGAGCACAAATCCCACAGTCAACCAATCTTACACATTAGCATTTACGTAACAAGTAAGGAGAAACATGGCCGAGATTAGTAATTTCAGCATCGCGCTGGGGATGGTCGAGACCAAGGGGCTGGTTGCCTCCATCGAGGCGGCGGACGCCATGGTCAAGGCCGCGAACGTGACCCTGATCGGCAAGGTACATGTGGGCGGCGGCCTCGTCACCGTCATGATCCGGGGCGATGTCGGCGCGGTCAAGGCCGCCACCGATGCCGGGGCCGCCGCGGCGAACCGCGTGGGCGAGCTCGTCAGCGTGCATGTCATCCCGCGCCCGCACAACGAGGTGGAGTTCATCCTGCCGACACTGAAGACCACTGACTGATCAGAAGACGACTAAGGGGTTGCGAGGCCCCTAAGCCAAGAGGAGGTAATCCGTGGCAGTCGTGACTGAGGCAATGTTGCGCACCGAGCTGGCTGACCCCGGCCGGGGCGGGATCACCCGCTATGAGGTGCCCGCGGGCACCGTCGTCACGCCGTCCGCCCGGGCCTGGCTGGTCGACCGGCGGATCGATCTGGTGATCGGTACGAGGGTGGTTTCCGGTACTTCGCACTCCGAATCGCCCGGCGAACCGGTTTCCGCCCTGCCGCTGTTCATCAAGCCGGACCGGTTCGATGTCGTCGACGGCAGCCAGGTCGCGGAGAAGCCGGAACACCTGACGGCGCTGCGGGGCAACCTTCTCGTACCGAAGAATCACCCCCAGATCCGCTTCCGCGGGCGCCTGGACGCGCTGGAAGCTGACATTGTTATCATGCAGGTACGGTTCGGGCAGCTCGGCCTGCCCAAGGCCGTGGACGCCCTGGGCGAGGTACTGCGCTACGTCAAACAGATATTGCGGGCCGAGGTCCTGGACGTGCCGTTCGAGGAGCTGCCCCTGTTCGGCTACGACGAAGCTGAGTTGCGGCAAAGGTCCCATTTCCCGCGCCGGTATTACGGGCTCCCGCACTTCGCGGCCACGGCCGCCGACGGCGAGGCTGTGGTGTTGCTCAACCGGTTGCGGACAACCGTACGCGAGGTCGAGCTGTCCGCGTACGACGCCTTCGCAACGGATGGAACCGCCGAGCCGGCGCGCGTGGACATCATCCGGGCCCTGAACCGGCTCTCCAGTGCGGTCTACCTGATGATGTACGCGGCGAAAACGGGGGAGTACGGGTGACCGCCGACCTGGTCGAGCGGGTGTGGGTGCAGGTGGCCGCCCGACTGAACGTACCGGTGGTGCCCCTGGAGGCGTCGGGCCGCCACGTGCATTTGTCGTGTGCGGATGCGGATGTGCTCCTGGGCGCGGGCGTACCGCTGACCCGGGTCCGTTCCCTCAGCCAGCCCGGCCAGTTCGCGTGCGCGGAGAAGGTCCGCGTGATCGGGCCGAAGGGCGAATTCCCGGCGGTGACGGTCATCGGGCCGGAACGGGCATACACCCAAGTTGAGCTGTCGGCCACGGATGCGCTGGCGCTGGGGGTGAAGCCGCCATTACGGATGTCGGGCAGCGTTGCCGGATCGCCCGGCCTGACGCTCGCCGGACCCGCGGGACAGGTGACGTTGCCCGAGGGGGCCGTCATCGCGCAGCGGCACATCCACATGGATCTTGGTTTCGGCGCCCGGTTCGGCTTCCATGACGGGCAGGTTGTTGCCGTACGTGTTTGGGGCGACCGGGGCCTGACATTCGACAACGTCGTCATCCGATTGTCACCGGATTTCACCACGTACATGCACATCGATCACGACGAAGCCAATGCCTGTGGGTTCCGCTCCGGCCTGCTCGGAACCATCATCACCTGATGTTTTCTGGCGGTGGCGCGGCTGAGCCGGGGACCGTACCGGCAAGATGTTCTGAAACAAACACCGCGTAAGCCACAAAGTATGGTACTAAAACCGTACGCTATTGTCACATACGATATTTGCGGACTTGCTACTTTGCCCGAAACGGGTATTCTAGTGTCCGACACCGGGGTCATCTCCACGGACATCGCAGCGAAAGCTGTTGGTTAGTCACCAGGTGTCGCCCGTACATGAGTGTGGGATCAGTACGGGCGGTGCCTGGTGCAACCCAAATCCCCGTCCGTGACTTCCTCAATTCCAGTCGTTACATCCGCAACGTCTTCTTGACCTCCTTGACTCGCGTCCTGGTTCTTCTCCCATGCCGGCTGGAAGAACCGGGGGTCGTGATTGTCTATGAAAACGGTCGTGCGCAGCCGTTCCACGCTCTCCTCGAAAACCGGTTCTGGACATGCAACTTACATGCAACCCTCGGAGGTTGTATGTGGGTTGGAGGTGGTACGTACATAGTTTTCGCGCGGTCGCTAGACTTGAGCCCGACATGACACGTACGACTGGAGGACACACATGATTATCGGCAAAGTTATCGGCAACGTTTGGGCCACGCGCAAGAACGAGCAGCTGAACGGCTGCAAACTGATGGTTGTCGAACCGGTGGATTACCCGGGCCACGACAAGGCGTACCCGATCGTCGCCGTCGACCAGATCGGGGCCGGAATCGGGGAGCAAGTTCTGGTTGTTTCAGGTAGTTCGGCGCGGGTCAGCGTGGGGTCCGGCGCCCAGCCGATCGATCATGTCATCGTCGGCATCATCGACCGGGTCGACCTGGCCGACGCGCCGCAAGGAAAGGAATAGCCATGGACTGGGACGAGGCCGTCCTGGCGCGGGTCATCCGCGACGTCGTCGCAGAACAGCTGGGCAAGGCCGGCTCGCCGGCCGCCGCGCCGCCAAGGCCGGTCTACAGGGACGCGTCGGGTGTGACAAGGGTCGATGCCCCGGCTGTCGTCACGGAGGAGTTCCCGTTCCCGATCGAGTCGCCGCCGGGGAGCGTACGACTGGTCGACGTGCTGAGCCTGGAGGACAGCCCGCGCCTGGGCGTCGGGATCATGGAAATGGACCAGACAAGCTTCGAGTGGACTCTGGCGTACGACGAGGTCGACTACGTCATCGAGGGCACCCTTGAGCTCATCATGGACGGCCGCGCCGTGACCGCTCGTCCGGGGCAGATCCTGTTCGTACCCAAGAACACAAAGTTGCGTTTCTCGACGCCGGACAAGGTACGGTTCATGTACGTCGTCTACCCGGCCAACTGGTCCGAGCAGTGACCCGACGGACCCGATGAAAGAAACCATACTCATGGGCAAGTCAGGTTGCGGGAAGACGACCCTCATCCAGGCCCTGATGGGCGAGGAACTCCGGTACGCCAAGACCCAAACCGTCACGCGGCAACTGCAGTTCATCGACACGCCGGGCGAGTACATCGAGCGGCGCTACCTCTACCGCGCGCTCATCGTGACCGCCGCCGACGCCGAGGTGATCGGGCTGGTGCAGGATGTGGGGCAGAGTACGAGTTGGATCCCGCCCTCCTTCGCCACCACGTTCGCCAAACCGGTGTTCGGTATCGTCACGAAGGTGGATCTGGCGGCGCGCCGGCGCGATGTCGACCATGCCCGCGAGGCACTGGTGGCGGCCGGGGCGGATCCGGTGTTCGAGGTGTCCTCGGTTGACGGTACGGGGTTGCCGGAGCTGTGGCGGTTCCTGTCCGACGGGGAGCCGGCATGAAAGATGTCCTATTGTCAGTCGGCATCGATGTCGGTACGACCACCACGCAGGTTGTCTTCTCCAACATCACCATCGAGGACATGTCAAGCGGTTTCACCGTACCGAGGGTCGAGATCGTCGGCAAGGAGATCGTCTACCGCTCCCAGATTCACTTCACGCCGCTGGCGTCGCCTACCCGGATCGACGCGGCGGCGCTGCGGGAGTTGGTCGAGACCGAATACCGCCTGGCCCGCGCCGACCCGCGCGCGGTGCGCACCGGGGCGGTCGTCATCACCGGCGAGACCGCCCGCAAGGAGAACGCCGACGAGGTGGCCCGCCACCTGTCCGACCTGGCCGGCGATTTCGTGGTCGCCACCGCGGGCCCGACCCTGGAATCCGTCCTCGCGGGCCGGGGCGCCGGCGCCGACGTCTATTCACGCCAACACGGAACGACGGTTGCCAACTACGACATCGGCGGTGGCACGAGTAATTTTGTGTTGTTTGACCAGGGGGAGCCGGTGGCCGCCAGTTGCCTGGACATCGGCGGGCGGCTCATCCGGGTGGACCGGGCGCGCGGCGTGGTCACCTACGTCGCGGACAAGATCGCGGATCTGTGTGCCGAGCAGGGGATAAGGGTACGGGTGGGCGCCCCGGCGGAGCCCGAAACGTTACTCCAGGTCGCCCGCGCCATGTGTCAGCAACTGGAAATGAGCCTGGGGCTGCGTCCGAAATCGGCGGTGTACCACCGGATGTTGACCGAACCGGGAAAGGATGTCGTACTGCCCAAGCCCATCCAATATCTGACCTTGTCAGGCGGGGTGGCGGACTGCGTACTGAACCCCGGGACCGATCCGTTCGCGTTCGGCGACATCGGCGTCCTGCTCGGCCGGGCCATCCGCGAATCCCCCGCCTTGGGGCGTATCCCGCGCCTGCCGGCCCTGGAAACGATCAGGGCCACGGTCGTCGGGGCCGGTATGCATATCACCAAGCTGTCAGGCTCGACGATCGAGTTTGACGAGGCGTTGCTGCCGGTCAAGAACGTGCCGGCGTTGAAGCTGACCGCACAGGAGGAGGCCGATCCGGCGGCCATGGCGCAGGCGATCAGGGACCGGCTGGACTGGTTCTTGGCCGACGGGCAGCCGCACCCCGTGGCGATCGCCTTCGCCGGCCCGGTCAGCCCGAGTTTCGCCCGGGTCCAGCAGATGGCGGCGGCGATCGTCGACGCGGTGGCGCCGGTGACCGCCCGTGGTGCGCCGATCATCGTCGTGACGGAGTCGGACCTGGCGAAGGTGCTGGGACAGTCCATACGAGCCCGTACGAACGCCGCGAACAAGTTCATTTGTATCGACAGTGTCGCGGTTCACAGCGGGGACTACGTCGACATCGGGGCGCCCGCGGCCGGCGGCACCGTCCTGCCCGTGGTCGTCAAGACGCTGGTATTTCGCTGACCCAAGCAGAGCCCGCCCCTTTCGACTATGATGTGTACGTTGTTACGGAGGGGCAGGTGAGACATGGAACGGGTCCACGAAACCTTTCGCAAGGTTTTCTCCCCTGCGCGGTTGGAGGCTTGGGCCGGGCCGGCGGGGTTCGAGGTCGGACGGCGGTACGCGCTGGGCGGTCTCGTACAGCTGGAATCCGTCGCGCCCTCCAGCGTGACCGCCACAGTTGAGACAGCCGACAACTATCATGTGGCTCTGTCGGTGGTCAGTACGGCGGGACGGGCCAAAGGCGCATACGACTGTACGTGCCGCCGCACCGGTGACGGGAGTTTCTGCCGTCACGCCGTGGCGGTGGCGCTGATCGCTACGGGAGCGGTGACCGGGCGGAGCCCGGCGCCGTCATCGCTGGAGGCGGTGGACCTGGCGGCGTACCTGGCGACCCTGGAACCAGAACAGCTGGTCGCGTTGCTGATGGACCGGGCGGCCGCTGACAAGGCGTTCGGAACCCAGTTGCGGCTGGCCGCCGCCTGTACAACCGTGGAACGGTCCGGCGCCCCGGTGTCCGCCCAGGTGTTTTCCGAGGCGATCGCCGCGCTGCACCAGCTGCTCAAGGACGGGCACGGGGCCGAGGCGGTCGCACTGGCACAAGCCACGATCAACCAGGCCAATCAGGTGGTCGGGCTCGTCGATGACAATGATGGTTTTCTGTCACGTCTCAGCGAGCAACTGGCCGACCTGCACCTGCGGGCCTGTGACCTGGCCCAGATCGACCCGGTGGAGCTGGCGCACATGCTGTTCACCAACGAGTTGGGCAGTGACGACCTGGAGGTCTTCTATGGCGCGGCGGCGCGCTACGCGGACGTACTGCAGGACGAAGGGCTGGCCGAATACCGGCGCCTGGCGCAACAGGTGTGGGCCACGGTGCCCAAGCTGGAGCCCGGGTCGGCCGACCGGTGGGATTCCGGCCGTTACCGCATCACCCGGATCATGGAGACTCTGGCCCAGATGACCGGCGATGTGGACCAGGTGGTTGAGGTGTTGTCGCACGACCAGTCGAGCCCGTACCAGTTCGTACGCATGGCTCGTGTCCTGGCCGACGCGGGGCGGTACGACGATGCGCTCGCGTGGGCCGAGCAGGGGCTGTCGCTGCACGGGTACGGGGATGCGCGACTCGTTGAGGTGACCGCCGATGAGTATCACCGGCGCGGGCACAGCAGTCATGCGGTACGGCTTGTGTGGGAGGCGTTCGTCGCCGCGCCGTCCTTGGCGACGTACCAGATGCTCGCCGGGCACGCCGAGCGGGCCGGCTTGTGGCCGACCTGGCACGAGCGGGCGCTGGATCACATGAGGGAACGGATCGCGGCGGGCAGTGGTCCGCACGGGTTCGGGAACACCACGTTGGTCGAGGCGCTCATGTTCGACGGCGACAACGAGGCCGCGTGGGAGGCAGCTCAAGCCGGCGGCTGCCGCGACACGGTGCTGGCCCAGTTGACGCGGTTGCGGAAGACGACACGTCGTACTTCCGCTAGAGCGGGGATATCCTAGCAATTTGTCCGCAGTTGCTGGTAGTCTTACCGGCATGTCTTTGTTTCGTATCCGGCAGGCCGCTGCTCTGTTGGGGGTCAGTGACGACACGGTACGGCGCTGGATCGACGCCGGGAGACTGGGCGCGGGGGTGGATGAGGCGGGACGGCGGGTCATCGACGGGGCCGACCTGGCGGCGTTCGCCCGGCAACTGGCGAAGGCGCAGGAGCCACCCGTCCCGCGCGGCGGGGTCATTCAGTCCGCGCGCAACCGCTTCACCGGGCTGGTCACGGGGGTGATCCGGGACAAGGTCATGGCACAGGTCGAGATCCAGGCCGGGCCGCACAGGATCGTATCGTTGTTGTCGCGCGAGGCGGCCGACGAGCTTGGTTTGGAGCCCGGCGTCTTGGCCACCGCATCGATAAAGGCAACAAATGTGGTCGTAGAGGTACCCGGGGAATAGGAGAAACAATGGTTACCAACGATGTCATCGGGTCAGTGAACCGAAGGGAACGTGGCCGTCCTGCCAGGGGCAGGATCTCACTGCTCGTGGCGCTCCTCGCCACCCTGTCAACAGTCGGTGGCTGTTCGTCAGGCTCTGCTCCGCCGGCCGGACCGTCGTCGCCCGCCGGTACGGTCATCGTCTTCGCGGCGGCCTCGCTGCAGGAGGTGTTCACCAAGCTGGGCCGCCAGTTCGAGCAGGAAAACGCCGGTACGACCGTGACGTTCTCCTTCGCCGGCAGTTCCGAACTGGCCGCGCAGATAAACCAGGGGGCCCCGGCCGATGTGTTCGCCGCCGCCTCGGAAGCCGACATGTTGCAGGTCGGTGCCGCGGCCGGGCCGAACCCGGTGTTGTTCGCGCGCAATTCGATGGTGATTGCCGTACCGCCGGGAAATCCCGCCGGGATCACCGGGGTGAACGACCTGGCCAACCCGGGTGTCAAGGTGGCGTTGTGTGCTCCGCAGGTACCGTGCGGGGCGGCGGCGCAACAGGTATTCACCAATGCCGGAATCACGGTCACCCCGGTTACCCTGGAACCGGATGTGAAGGCGACGTTGTCGAAGGTCGAGTTGGGCGAGGTCGACGCGGGGGTGGTGTATATCACGGACCTCGTGGCGGCCGGCGGCAAGGTACGAGACGTGTGGATCGACCCGGGCCTGAACGTTTCAACGGCGTACCCGATCGTGGCCCTGACCAAAGCGCCCAACCCGGTCACCGCCCAGGCGTTTATTGATTTCGTCTTGTCGCAGCCGGGCCAGCTCTCCCTGCAAACGGCGGGGTTCCAGGCCCCATGACAACCGCCACCCGGTCGCGCGCGCGCACGCAGTCGGTGTCGCCGCTCATCGCGGCGCCGGCGGTGGTCGGGTTCTCGTTCCTGGTGCTGCCGCTGGTGGCGATGGTCGTACGGGCGCCATGGCGTGATATGGCCGCCTTGCTGAGCCAGGGAAACGTCCGGTCGGCGCTGCTGTTGTCGCTGGAGTGCGCCACGATTGCCACGGTTGTGTCCGTGGTGTTCGGTGTGCCGGTGGCGTGGGTTCTCGCGCGGGCGCGGTTTACGGGGCTGGGGGTGGTACGGGCGTGCGTGACCGTACCGCTGGTGCTGCCACCTGTCGTCGGGGGCATCGCCCTGCTGCTGGCCCTGGGACGCGGCGGCATCGTGGGCCGCTGGCTGGACCAGTGGTTCGGGCTCAGCCTGCCATTCACGTCGGCGGCCGTGGTCGTGGCGGAGACGTTCGTGGCCATGCCGTTCCTGATCATCAGCGTCGAGGGTGCCCTGCGTACCGTCGATCGCGACGCCGAGGAGGCCGCCGTGACACTCGGCGCGTCCCGCGTGGCCGTGTTTACGCGGATCACTCTGCCCGCGATCGGCCCGGCGCTGGCGGCCGGAGCGATCTTGTGCTGGGCGCGGGCGCTGGGCGAGTTCGGTGCGACGATCACTTTCGCGGGCAACTTCCCCCGTACGACCCAGACCATGCCATTGGCCATTTACCAGGCGTTCCAGCTGGAGCCGTCCGCGGCCATCGCGCTGGGCCTGGTGCTGTTGCTGGTAGCCGTACTGGTTCTCGCTTCGTTGCGCGACCGGTGGTTGCGGACCCCGGTGAACCTGTGAACGGGTTCGCGCCTTTGGCGGTGACAGCCAAGGTACGGCGGGGGGCCTTCGCCCTGAGCGTCGACCTGGGTGTGGAACCGGGGGAGGTGCTGGGCGTGATCGGGCCCAACGGGGCGGGGAAGACAACGTTGCTGCGGGCGATCGCGGGGCTGAACCCGGTGGAGGACGGGGAGATCCGGCTGGGGGAGCAGGTGTTGGACCGGGTGCGGCTTGACCGGGACAAGCGGGAGGGCCGGGAGGGGGCGGTGTTCGTACCTCCCGAGAAGCGCCCAATTGGGTTCGTTTTCCAGAATTACCGGTTGTTCGCGCACATGACCGTACTGAACAATGTCGCCTTCGGGCCGCAGTGTCACGGTTCCGGCACCCGGGAGGCACGAGAAGCGGCGGGGTCCTGGTTGGAACGGCTCGGAATCTCGGACCTGGCCAACCGCAGACCGTCGCAACTATCGGGTGGCCAGGCCCAGCGGGTGGCGCTGGCGCGGGCGCTGGCGGTCGATCCGGCGGTGTTGTTGCTTGACGAACCCCTGGCCGCGCTGGACGCGGAAACCAGGCTGGCAACAAGAGGGGAGTTGCGTCGCCACCTGCAAGAGTTCGCCGGGGTGACGGTCCTGGTGACCCACGACCCCCTGGAGGCAATCGTGATGACGGACCGCCTGGTGGTGATAGAGAACGGCCGGATCGTACAAGAGGGTGCCCCGGCCATGATCGCGAGGCAACCAGCAACGCAATATGTGGCCAGACTGGTGGGGCTGAACCTGTACGAAGGCGGGCCGGACGGCGTCGTACCGTCTCCGGATGTCATCCCACTGTCTCCGGATGTCATCCTGCCGTCTCCCGAAGTCATCCTGCCGAAGGCAGGATCTTCTCCGCCCCCCACAACGAACAGAATGCTGATGGCGATCAGGCCGTCAGCGATCCGGATCCATACAACTGCCCCCCGGGTACGGACCGATTGGCAAGGCCATGTGGCAAGTATCGAACCGCAGATCAGACACGTCCGGGTGGATGTGACCGGCACCCCGCCGGCACTGGTGGACCTGACGCCAACGGAAGCGGCCGGTCTCAGCTTGAAAGAGGGCCAACAGGTATGGCTAAGCGTCGACCCGGAGGATGTCGAGGTCTATCCCAGTCCCGTGTTGCGCCAACACGCTCCAACCATGCCTCTTCCCAGTTCATTTCACGTCCTCGCGCACGATCCAGCAGTGAGCAACAATGGTTGACCGGATCTTCACCATCGATTGCGCTTTGCGGGCCTCCCATCATCGACGGTGAAGATTTGGTGGCAGAATCGGCGAAATCCGTACCAAAGTCTCACCATGTTTTCAGGTATCACTGAATTTTCGCATCTCGGGTGAAGTATTGGTAGCGGGACCGCCGTACGGGGTGGACCCGGGACAGTCAAGTAGACTTGGAAGCCCACATGCGGTGGCGGAAGGGGAATGATGCTTGAGGGTAAGAAGGTGCTGGCGGTCCAGTGTTCGGATACGGAGCAAGAACAGTACGCGGTCTATTGCGACGACCAGGGGTTGTACCTCGGCAGCAACGATGAAGGATTCACCCTGCTGGCGATCCTTGACAACGTAGCTAGTCTTACCCGACCCGTCAAGATGTACTATCATTTTCCGTACATCTGTGTCACCGAAAGATACGGGCTCAACGCCGCGACGGTCAAAATTACAGACGGGAGTGTCCGGCAATTCGGGCGCAAGGATTACCACAGCGATGTGTCAAGTTACTCTACGGCTTTCGTCGAGCGTGACGGGCACGTCCTGCTGATACACCAGACGCAATGGAACAGACTTGATGTGACGGACCTGGAGACCGGGGAACTGCTGACCGAACGGGAGATCTACATCCGCGATTCGGGGCGCAAAGATGAGCGTGGCAGCCCCATATATGAGCGCAAGAACTACCTGGACTACTTCCACAGCCTGCTTCACGTCTCGCCGGACAAACGGCACTTCGCGTCGAACGGGTGGATGTGGCATCCCGTTGACAACGTCATATGTTTCGACATGGAGCGTTTCCTGACCGAGTACGAGACGTGCCGGCAACCCATCGAATATTACGGCGGCTATGCCTGGGACCGGCCGTGCACATTTGTGGGCGACGACACCCTCGTCGTGGCCGCGGATAAGACCGGACTCGGGTTCGAGGATGGGGTTGTGGTAGCGGGGAAAGAACCACCCCGCTACCATCAGTTGTTGTTCTATGACCTAGCCGAGGTGGCGGTGCAGGAATACACCCACAGCGGATACGAAACAGATGATACCCTTCCTCTTGCGTATTCCGGTTCGGCGGACTGCGACGTCTTCGATTTGGACGAGTACGGGGAGGTGGAGGGCGGCGAACTCCACTACGAACCGGAAACAAACAGCTTGGTTGCCATCTCAGGCAGGGGTGCATTCGAAATGACTCTCGATGGCGAAATCCTGCATAATGACCCCGAAGTCCGGCTGGCTACGAGCAACTGGGCCCTGAGGTTCGACGATGCCCGGGCGATCGAGCCTGCGATCTGGCTTCAGAACTGGCAGTACGACCTCGTGCGCCATGTGTTCTACCGCTTCAACGAGAACAGGGTTGAAACAAGGAGTATTCGTCAGCCGGGCGTTCCCCCGGTGTAACCCGGGTGCACCTGTCCGCGCGGGAGAATGTCCGGGTCGGCCTCGTCGCCCCAGACCGTCCAGCCCGGCTGTGGGTAGCGGGCGAACAACTCGAGGTACGGGCCGGGAGAGCAGCGCTCGATCAACTCGTACTGTTCATCCGGCTTGCGCGAGTGCTCCCGTTTGCGGGTTTCGATCATGTTGACTTGTTTCCTTCCCGGGGCGAGCGTGCGCATGCTTCCCCGTACCCCGAAAAGAATCAACTCCGTGACGTTCCGGAAATAGAAACCGACACCGCGCCCGTCCGGGCCGCCGTCGAGGCGGCGTTTGGCCCAGACGATATTGGAGACGTACCGGAAGCCCCACGCCTCGATCACCCTCAGGCCTTCCGCGAGCAGGGCGTTGGGAACCCACAGGTAAAGGTGGGCGTCATCGGCGGCGGCCGAGGCGACACCGAGCGCGCATATCTCATCAATTGACAAGGTGTTATAGCGGTCGAGGCGTCGGTGTTCGGGTGCGACTTTTCCCGTACGGTTGACGAATCGCCAAGGCGGGTCGGCCAGAATGGTCCTGAACCCGCCGTCGACCCGGGGAAGCGGCGCGATGGCGCCGGGCGCGGTGCTGGGCGTTGTTGTCACCCCAGACACGCTAGCAAAGATTGGGCCCGGACTTTTCTTCTTTTCAGGAAATTTGTCAGTCCTGGTTTGTAAGCTTGGCGCAGAGGTTTTCAACCGAGGAGGCTTTTCAACCGAGGAGGCATTGTGGGGATCGACTTCGACCCGTCGCTGACAGATGACGGTACGCTGGCGGCGTACGAATCCAAGACGCTGGAGTACAAGCGCGACTTGTCGTCACCAGATCGGGTGATCCGGGCGTTGGTTGCGTTCGCGAACTCGGCCGGCGGGTGCGTCGTGATTGGGGTTGACGACGACCACAGTGTTGTCGGGGTCGTCAGCCCGCTGGCGGAAGAACATAAACTGGTTAACCTGGTCATGAATTCCATCACTCCGACTCTGATACCAGAGATCGAGATTATGACTGTGGCTGGGAAACAACTCCTGGTTGCCAGGGTGCACCCGGCTGGTCAGCGTCCGTTCCATGTGGTCGCCCAGGGTGCGACCAAGGGTGTCTATGTACGCCTTGGTTCCAGCAACATCCAGGCCGACCGGTTCCGACGAACGGCGGAGTGTTGTTGTTCGGGAAGGACCGGGAGCACTTGTTCCCTGACGCCTGGGTGTACTGCGGCCGGTTCCGTGGTGCGGATGGCCTTGACCTGACCGACATGTTGGAGTTGCATGACAACCTGCTTGACATGCCTGATCTGGTGGAGGCTTTCTTGAAGAAGCACGCTTTCAAGGGTGCCGACATGCGGGAGTGGAGACGCAAGGACGACTGGAGCGTGCCTCTTGACATCCTACGGGAGGCTGTGATCAACGCGCTGATTCACTCGGACTACACCCAGCGCGGCGGGCCGATCCGGGTTGCGTTCTACGATGATCACGTATACGTGGAAAGTCTTGGGGGGTTGCTGCCTGGTATGACAGTGGAGTCGATGCGTTCAGGAATGTCTCGCATCCGCAACCAGGTCATTGCCCGGGCATTCCGAGAAGCGGGGGTCATAGAGCAGTGGGGTTACGGAGTACAGCGCATGTTCAGGCGGGCTGCTGAACTTGGCCTTGATGAACCAAGGTACGTTGAGCTGCCTGGACGGCTCCGGTTCATCGTGCCCACCCGGCATGGAGTCATCATGGAGGGAGGACTTAGGTCCTCCCAGATTGCTGATGAACCAGTTGATAGTGCGCCCGACGCACTATCAAACGCACCATCAACCGAGAGGGTGTTTGGGCTCTTGTGGGCCGCCCGTGCTCCCGTGTCGAGGGCCGCCCTGCTGACTGCCATCGGGCTGGGCAATGACACCAGGAACGCAAGCAACAACATTGAACCATTGATTGCCGCAGGGTTGTTGACCAGGAGTGATCCAGACAACCCACGTCGGCGCGGCCAGCGGTACCTCACCACTGACGCCGGTTTGGCCTGGCTGGCGGAACACAACGACAGCGGCCGGGCTGGGTGAAGAATCAGATCGCATCGGAACTGAACTGTTCCAGGAAGCGTACCTGGTAGGGTGGTAGCACTTGAAAGGGGCAGATGGGCATGAACGTGACGATCCGTCGGTGGCAACTTGAGGACGCCGCCGATCTGGCAGCGATTCTCGACAACAAGAATATCCTCGACAACTTGCGCGACGGGATTCCGTTTCCCTATACCGAAGCCGATGCCGCGTCGTTCATCAGTGGTTGCCTTGGCGCGGAGCCAGACAGTTCGTACGACTTCGCCATCGTGGCCGATGACTTGGTGGCCGGTGCCATCGGGGTGGCCCGCCAGGCCAATATTCATCGCCGTACCGCCGAAATGGGTTACTACGTCGCCGAGGGATACTGGGGTCGCGGTGTGGCGACGGCTGCGGTGAGACTGGCGTGCCGGTACGTTTTCGACAACACTGATATCGTACGCATCTTCGCCGAGCCGTTCGCGCATAACATTGCTTCCTGCCGGGTGCTTGAGAAGGCGGGTTTCCTCTGTGAAGGTACGTTGCGCAGCAACGCGTACAAGAATGGAGAAGTTATCGACATGTTGATGTATAGCTTGATCGGATGACCCGCCCACGGTTGTGGTAGTGTTTGTTCACCAAATAGTCGGCTGGCGGTCTGGGGGCTGGTCAACCTGACAAAGGAACGGGGGTTCCGTAGTGATTTTCTATCGTGGCGCCGGCATAATTGCCATATTCCTGCCAACTCTAGTTGCCGTGGGGGTGTTCAAACTCACCGGCGGCAACGTCGAAGTCAGTGTGGCCGCAACCATGGCGTCCGGTGTGGCGTTGTGGTTTATCGGGCATTACCTGAACAAGATCGGGCCCAAGCGCGACATCGAGAAAGCCATGGCCAACCGGTCGGCTGAACTGCACGCCCAAGTTGACCAGGGCGGTTACTACCGCGGCGAGGGCTACCCGCTGCCCACATCCCTGGCGGACGCGCACCGGCAAGCCGATGAACAGCTGGCGGATGAACACAAGGAGCTGAAGTCCAGTATGAGATTCGGGCACACCCTGATGTTCATTCCGTTGCAATACTGGGCGTTCGTAGTGGTGGCTGTCGCGGCTGTCTACTACCTACGGGTCAAGGGATACATCGGGCCGATCTTCGGCTTCTGAATTCGCTTTGCCCGTTCGGCGCCCGCCGCGCCAAAACCCGGTAGAATGGCAAAATTCATATCCATTTGTGGAGGGTCTGTCCCGGCGGCGTTCCACTGTGGTGGAAACGACCACGGAAGACTGGATGCGTAGGCCATTCCGCGGGCCGCTGAGCCGGAGGAGGTGACGGACCTGGTCATGTACCTGACCACCGCCACCTTCTGCACCGGTTCCGAGTGGCTGCCCGACGGGGGCATGGTCCTCGGTCCCGCTTTGGCGCTGCCGGATCACGAGTAGCACGCGAAACAGCCCGCCAAGGCTCCACAACTGGGGGCCTGGGCGGGCAGCCGGGTACTAATCGTAAAGAAATTTCGGGACTAATCGTAAAGAAATTTCGGGACCAATCGTAAAATTGCTGGGTTGATCAGGTGGAACGTGATACGGTTGTGCCATGCCTGTTGAGCCCCAATCAAACTCGGAATCGCGCTACCGTCCGCGGGTGGTTGACGCGGAGGTTGATCGCTACATGGCGGCCTTTGGCGGTGTGTTGATTGAGGGACCAAAGTGGTGTGGGAAGACCTGGACAGGGCGCCACCACGCCGCATCTGTCGCATACATTGATGACGACACTACTCGCCAGCGGGCTATGTTGACGCCCCGGGCAGTACTCGATGGAGCCTCGCCGGTGCTGGTTGACGAGTGGCAAGATGCGCCAGTCCTGTGGGATGTGGCGCGCCGGATCATCGACGACCGCGCTCAGCCTGGTCTGTTCCTGTTCACCGGGTCAGCCGTCCCGCCGAGAAAGGCCACAAGTCACACCGGGACCGGCCGGTTCGCACGCCTCCGCATGCGGCCCATGTCCCTGCTGGAATCAGGACAATCGAGTGGCGTCGTGTCTTTGGGGGGACTGCTCAAGGGTGACACCATTGAGCCGACTCCGTCTGGTTTGGAATATCCGGAGGCGGTGCGCCTGATTTGTCGGGGTGGCTGGCCCGCTTCTGTGGGAAAAACCGATGAACAAGCGCTGCTGTTGCCGGGGCAGTACCTACGAGCGGTGGCGGAGGCTGACATCACCCGGGCTGATGGTGTGAACCGCAAGCCGCACCGTGTCATGGCGATTCTGCGTTCGCTCGCTCGCAACACAGGTACGTCGGCATCAATGCCAGTTCTCATCAGTGACGTGGCCGCATTGGAAGGTTCGGCCAAGACGGTCTCTGTGCCTACCATGCGATCCTACCTGACTGCTCTCGAGCGGATTTTCGTCCTTGAGGACCTTCCACCTTGGCGCTATTCGCTGCGTTCAAAGACTCAACTCATACTGTCGGCAAAACATCACTTTGTCGACCCGTCGTTGGCGGTGGCGGCGCTCAATGCCAGTCCGGCGGCCTTGATTGCTGACCCCAGGACGACCGGTTTCCTGTTCGAGTCCTTGTGTGTACGCGACTTACGGATTTATGCCCAGGCGAACCAGGCCGACGTGTTTCATTACCGGGACAAGAAGGAGTTGGAGGCCGATGCCGTGGTTCAGGGGATGGACGGCGCATGGGGCGCAATTGAAGTCAAATTGGATTACCAGCAGGCCGACGCCGCGGCGGGCACACTGTTGCGGTTGAAGGGAAAACTGGTCGGCGAGATGCCGCCGCCGGCTTTCTTGATGGTCCTGGTCGCCACAGGTGGCGTGGCGTACACCCGAGAGGACGGCGTGCATGTGGTACCCCTTGACTGCCTGGGGGTGTGAAATTACCCAGTGTGCGCCGTAGTTGTCCTTTGGTGTCGTCACAGAATCGTACGATTCATGCCGAACCAGGTTATGCCAAGTGCGGGTTTGAGTGGCCGAGTACGGTTGAGTGCGCGCTCGACCGAACGCCACGGCGAGGTCAAGGCCACCCCTCATCCCAGGACCAAGGAGGCATATCATGTTCATTTATCGCAACGCGCTGAAGAACCTGGTGCGGAACAGAGGCCGCTACAGTCTGGTCAGCGTCATCCTGCTGATTGTGATGACCGCCACCACCATATCCCTTTCAGTCAGCGCCATTTCCGCCAAGATGATTGAGAACTACAAGGACAGTTTCGGCGTTGAGACAACGATCATGGTTGACTGGAAATATGCGCAGGCGAACGCCCAGAAATCAACGAAGGAGAATCCGGACGGCAGCCTCAGCGGGAATACTGGAGATGCGAACATCGATCCTGAAACCATCCCGTTGGACCAATACGTGGCGTTCGCAGACTCGCAATACGTGAAGAGCACCGCGTTCAAGGTCACCGCCAACTATGCCTCGGACCAGCTCAAGCCCACCAAGCCCCAGAGCGCGTACTTCTCCGGGACGCTCGATGACCTTCTCAAGGTCTACAAGGCATCAAGCCGCGAGGAAGTGGTGAAATCGCTGGGCGGCGGGAAAGACGCCGAGAACTACGTCGACAGCCTCATCGACGCCAAGCCGAACGCTGTCGGCCAGGTCTGGGCATATTCCGACGCTTCTACGATAGATGATTTCAAGACGAACGAGAAACAGCTGACTTCAGGCCGGATGTTCGAGAACCCCGGAGAGGTCCTCATCAGTACGAAGCTCGCCAGTCTCAACAACATCCAGCTGGGGGATGTCATCCACATATCGGGCAACTCGAAGACGCATGACAACACGACCATCGACCTGACCGTTGTGGGTATATTCGAGGACTTGAAGGGCAGCGTGACCGATGATCCCAATCACGTATCCGCCGGGGTGGACGACCTGTTCACAAGCTTCGATACCCTGTACAGCGCCCATTTCTACCGTACGTCACTCGACAAGATGACCTTCTACCTGAACAACCCGGACGCCACGGAACCGTTCCTGCAGGAATTGCGGGGGAAGGGCCTGCCCGAGATGTTCGTCCCCTACTACGACCTCAAGAGCTACGACTCGATCGTCGATCCGGTGAAGAAGATGTCCGGGATCGCCGTGACCTTCGGCGTCGTGGTTCTGATCACGGGCGCGGCTGTCCTGGTCTTCCTGTCGATCAGCAACATCCGTGAGCGGAAATACGAGGTCGGCGTACTGCGGTCCATCGGCATGAAGAAGCACCAGTTGGCGCGGGGCATGGTCTACGAATCCCTGTCGCTCGTCGTCGTCTTCACTTTGGTCGGACTGGTCGTCGGGGGTTTGCTGGCCCGGCCGATCACCGGGATGCTGCTCGGCGGGTCAGATGGCGTCAAGTCGGTCGCGGCTTTCACCATGGGCCCGCTGCCGCTCGTACTGCTGGTCGCCGCCGTGCTTGGCGTACTGTCGAGCCTCGTCGGGATTCTGTACGTCACGCGGTACGAACCCATGAGAATCCTGCAAGAGAGAAACTGAGAAGGAGAAGACTGTGAGTACGTTGGCAATCAATAATGTGTCATACAAGTACGCCAAAGCATCGAAGGACGTACTGAGAAACGTATCGATGGACTTCGAGCAAGGGGTTCTGTACGGTATCGTCGGCAAGTCCGGCGCGGGTAAGAGCACCCTTCTGTCCCTGATTTCCGGGCTCGACCTGCCCACCGCGGGCACGATCCATTACGGCGACAAGGATCTGAGCACCATGAACCGGGACGAGTACCGGGCGCAGAACATCGGGGTCATCTTTCAGGGATACAACTTGCTGACAAACTGCACCGCCGTGGAGAATCTGGTTCTGTCCATGAACATCAGCGGCAACAGATCGGCGGACAAGAAAGCGCGCGCCTACGAGTTGTTGTCACAGGTTGGCATCGACCGTGAGACAGCCGACAGGAAAGTGTTGCAGTTGTCAGGCGGCGAACAGCAGCGCG
>Ga0209628_10000322_pt1 | contig 28944 bp, 25 predicted proteins | sample TergutCu122P4_FD_187285 | JGI IMG/M metagenome (GOLD analysis project Ga0209628, IMG submission 187285) | Cubitermes ugandensis P4 segment gut microbial communities from Kakamega Forest, Kenya - Cu122 P4 (SPAdes) (version 2) | ecosystem: Host-associated > Arthropoda: Insects > Digestive system...
CGCACGCTGGAGCAATTCGCTGTGCCGCGCCGTTACCCGCTGCGTGTTGAAATGCGGATACCTGCCGAAAGGGACGTTGTAGTCGCCGCTGCGGTTGTAGCGGAGCATGCCGGAATAGGCCGTCTTGTTGATGAAGAAATACAGCACCCCCTCCAGCCAGGTTTCGTCCGGACGGTTGTAGAGCGCGCGGAGACGGTAATACAAATCTTCGTTGGCATTGGGAACGCGCACATCCGGCTGCTCTGCCTTCAGTTTTTCATATGCGCGCTGATTGTTTTCATACTCCGCCTGGAGCGCATCGAGCTGTTTGCGCATCTCCGGATATTGATCCCTGAGTTGCCGGTAGAAGCCCATGAGGCGCGCATTGACATCGTTCAGCACCGCGCGCGCAGGGTGCATGTGGAAGTACAACGCGCCGCCGCCCAGAAAAGGCTCGATGTAGCGGTCGAAATCGTCCGGGATATGGTGCAGGAAACGAGGAATCTCCCGTAATTTTCCGCCTCGATACTTCAATACGGGATGCATGGCGCTTCTTCGTCTCCGATCTTGGAAAATGTTGGATGATAAACCCCTACCAAACGCGTAGGAAATCCGGCGCTCACTGGGGGGAAGTTGTAGAATTGGGGAAAACCCTGTCATGTTGTACCACTTCCGGCCCGTAGCGCCATGCGCATTTCCACCGACCCTTCCCTGCTGCTGGCCGTACGTGGCGAGATTGTTCATTTCATCGACGACCCTGCCACGCATGGGGCTGATGCCTGCGTTCATTTCCCCGATGGCCTGCTTCTCATCCGCGATGGTCATGTGCTCGACTGCGGGCCGACGGCGGCGCTCGAACCCAACCTGCCGGTCGATGCCCGCCGGATCGACTGCTCGGGAAAGTTGATCCTGCCGGGTTTCATCGACACGCACACCCACAGCGCGCAAACGGAAATCATCGCCAGCCACGGCGAACAACTCACGACATGGCTGGAAAAATACGTATGGCCCGCCGAGGCCCGCCATGCCGACCCTGCGGTTGCCGCCGCCGGGGCCGGGTTCTTCTGCGATCAACTGCTGCGTCATGGCACGACCACGGCGATGGCCTTCGCCACCGTGCATCCGGCCAGCGCCGATGCCCTGTTTGAAGCCGCGCACGCGCGCCGCATGCGGATGATCGCCGGCAAGGCGCTGATGGATCGCAACTGCCCGGAATTTCTGCGCGACACTCCGGCAGAGGGCGATGCCCAATCCCGCGCCCTGATCGAAAAATGGCATGGTCGCGAACGGCTGGCCTATGCCGTCACCCCGCGCTTCGCGCCCACTTCCACGGAAGAACAGATGCAGCGCGCCGGACGACTTTTTGGCGAAGTGCCCGGCCTTTACCTGCAAACACACCTGGCCGAACAGCGTGCGGAAGTATCCTGGGCGACGTGGCTTCATCCGGGTGCGCGAAGTTACCTGGACATTTACGAGCAGTTCGGTCAACTTGACGCGCGTAGCGTGTTTGCGCACTGCATCTGGCTCGACGATGAAGATCGTCACCGCATGGCAACCCAAGGCGCTGCAATCAGTTTTTGCCCCACCTCCAACCTTTTTCTCGGCTCTGGCCTGTTCGATCTGGGCCGTGCGCGCGATTTCGGCCTGCGGGTGGGGCTGGGAAGCGATATCGGCGCAGGAACCAGTTTTTCCATGCTGCAAATCCTCAACGAAGCCTACAAGGCGTTGCAACTCATCGGGCAAACCCTCACGCCCGAAACCGGGTTTTACCTCGCAACCCTGGGCGGCGCGCGCGCGCTTTATCTGGATGCGCATATCGGTAATTTTCTGCCGGGTCGCGAAGCCGATTTCGTCGTTCTCGATCCTTGTGCTACAACGCTGCTCGAAGCGCGCATGTTGCGCGCCTCCACGCTTGCGGAACGCCTCTTTGCAATGATGATGCTGGGAGACGACCGCTGCGTAGCCGCCACTTACATACTGGGTGAACCCGCATTTCCACGGATTGAATGAAATGAACCTGCAAGTCAAAAAACTCGCCGATCTCGACATACGCAACAAAAAAGTTTTCATCCGCGCCGATCTCAACGTGCCGCAGGACGAAGCAGGCAACATCACGGAAGACACCCGTATCCGCGCTTCCGTGCCCACTATCCGCCATTGCCTCGATCAGGGCGCAGCGGTGATGGTGACCTCCCATCTCGGCCGCCCCACCGAGGGCAAACTCAGCCCTGAAGACACCCTCGCTCCAGTGGCCGTGCGCCTTGGGCAGTTGCTCAATCAGCCGGTGAAACTCATTGCCGACTGGGTCGATGGCGGTTTCACCGTCGAGCCGGGACAGGTCGTGCTGCTGGAAAACTGTCGCTGCAATATCGGCGAGAAAAAAGATGACGAAACGTTGTCGAAAAAAATGGCAGCGCTCTGCGATGTGTATGTGAATGACGCTTTCGGAACCGCGCATCGCGCCGAAGCCTCCACGCACGGCATCGCCCGCTTCGCGCCCACCGCCTGCGCGGGGCTGTTGATGAGCGCGGAAATCGAGGCGCTTTCCCGCGCGCTCGGCAATCCCAAACGCCCGCTGGTCGCCATCGTCGGCGGCGCGAAGGTTTCGAGCAAACTGACCATCCTGAAATCGCTCGCCGAAAAGGTGGATCAACTCATCGTCGGCGGAGGCATCGCCAATACCTTTCTGCTGGCTTCGGGCAAGCGCATCGGGGAGTCGCTCGCCGAACCCGATCTGGTGAAAGAAGCGCATGCCGTCATGGATCTGATGCGCGCGCGCGGCGCAGAAGTGCCGCTCCCCGTGGATGTGGTCGTCGCCGATGAAGTCTCGGCGCTTGCCCGCGCCAACAAGGTTTCCATTGATGAAGTCGGCCCGCACGACCGCATTCTGGACATCGGCCCGAAAAGCGCCGCGCATCTGGCGCAGATCGTCGCCAACGCAGGCGTCATCGTCTGGAACGGCCCGGTGGGCGTGTTCGAGCACCCGCAATTCGCAGGCGGAACCAAGTTGCTCGCATCGGCCATTGCGCACTCGCAGGCATTTTCGATCGCGGGCGGGGGCGACACGCTGGCGGCTATCGCCAAGTTCGACATTGCCCGTGACGTGGGTTACATCTCCACGGGCGGCGGCGCGTTCCTGGAATTTCTCGAAGGCCGGACTCTGCCCGCCGTTGCCGCGCTGGAGGCGCGCTACCGGGATTGAACGCACACGCATGGACGCACGTACATGAGCCTCATTCACATCGGTCGGCTTGAACTGAAAACCGTCTTTTACGGCACGCCCGGCGCACCCCCGATCCTGCTGATCCAGGGGCTCGGCACGCCGCTCACGCGCTGGCCGATGGCCTTGATCGAACAACTGGCCGCGGCCGGTTTTCGCGTCATTGCTTTCGATAATCGCGATATCGGGCTCTCCACCCGAATGGATGCGCTCGGCCTGCCCAATATCCGGCAGATGATGAAGAGGCGATCCTTTTCGTTGCCGTTTCCGGGAATGCTATCTACGGCCGTTCCCGTTCCCTACACGCTCGCCGATATGGCCGCTGACGCAGTGAATCTTCTCGACGCGCTCGGGATCGACGCGGCGCATATCGTCGGCGCATCGCTGGGCGGCATGATTGCGCAACTGACTGCCACCCTTTACCCCAAACGCTGTCTGTCGCTGACATCCATCATGTCTTCGAGCGGCAATCCCCTGCTCCCGCCCCCCACGCCCGCTGCGCTGCACGCGCTGTTTGCGCCGTTGCCGGGAGAGCGCGACGAGGCTTCGCTCGTCGAGGACAGCATCTGGCGCCATAAAGTGCTGATGAGTCCCGCGTATCCCACGCCGGACGAAGAACTGCGCGCCATGTTCACTGCCGAATACCGGCGTGGCGGGTTTTATCCGGCCGGCGTCATTCGACAACTGTCGGCGCTCCTTACGGCGGGCGACCGCCGTTTGCAGTTGATGAAGATCCGTATCCCGACCGTGGTTTTACACGGCGCAGACGATCCTCTCATCAATGTCGCCTGTGGACGCGATACGGCGGCAGTCATTCCAGGCGCAGAATTTCGCTCCATTCCCGGCATGGGACACGATTTTCCCAAGGCGCTCGCCGGGGAATTCGCCTCTGCGATCCTGTCGGCAGCGCAACGCCGATAAACGGGCCAAACGCCCCGTTCTGACAAATCCAATCAGCGGTTGTCCTGCGACCAGCGATCCGGCTGGCTGGTGAACCATTTCACGGCGCCGATCAACGCGGCCATTCGTCCGGGAACTTACAGAAATAACAGTGGGTCAAGACAGTAAGCCTCACACATGACCGGTATCGGCGCGTGAGGCCATCTGAATACGATATGACGTAAAGATAGTCACGCGTATACCCCATAAACATACATCCCAAGAGGCCTATTCATGAATTCCTCACATTACCTTGGTACAAGCCTTAGCCTGCTTTTCGCGGCCATGTCCACTGCTTTTGCCGGACAGCACATCATCATCGACTCTACACTCCCTTCGGGTCAGGCCATTTACGGTAACGGCATAGGGCCGTATGGAGAAGAGCCAACTCAGATCGAGTTGCTGCAACACGTCGAAGGCAACAGCGTAACGCTCACAAACAACAGCCAGACGGGCGGCGATGGCGGAGTCGTCGTCGGCGGGTATGCCATCAGCGCCTTCGGCTCTTCCCTGTCCCATTTCAACAGCGTTTTCATCGACGGCGGCATTCACAAGGGCGGCATTCATGACGGTCCAGGGGATATCTACGGCGGACACGCAGAGAGTTCCAGCGGTTTCACAAATGCCATAGCGGCGGAAAACACCGTCATCATGAGAGCTGGCGAAGTGTCGGGCATCGTAGGCGGATATGCTCATCACGTTGCCTCCGGTGTTGCCACAGCGGCGGATAATCACATTCTGATCAACGGAGGAACGGTCACAAAGCACGTCATCGGCGGATATGCCAGCACTGCTACCGGTTACTCTGCGGCCACGAACAACATCGTGACCATCAGCGGCAATCCGAACCTGAAAGCCGCTCCTCTGCTCGGCGGTCTGACCTACGGCGGCTTCGCAGGCGACGAATTCACCGGCAATACCCTGAACGTATGGAACTACAACGGCAGTTCGATTGCCGAGATACGGAATTTCCAGTATTTCGATTTCCGGATCCCCGTTACCCAGACCGGCCCTGTCATCGAGGCGGCCCATGTGGATCTGGGCGCAACCAATGGATCAGGCAAAGGTTCCACTGTTACGTCGATCAATACCGGCGGCGGATCGCCCCCCATGCCGGTCGGGTCGACTGTGACGCTCATTCAGAGCGAAAATCTCCATCCCGTCGGGTTCAGCCAGACCTACGCACAAGGGCAGCACAGCGCGCTCCTGAGCTATCTCTGGAAACTTGACGCGACAGCCACCGAATTACGCGCAACCGTCGCCAATGTGGAAGTCAATCCGCAGGCCAAGGCGCTGTCCGAAGGCTTTCTCATGGGCGTGGGCCTGGTGAATCAGACCGGCGATTTCGTCACCGGACGCGGCATACGTCTGGCAAGTGAAGCGGCTGACAAGGGCTACAGGGCCTTCGGCGGCGTCTCCGGCAGCAAGCTGCGCTATAAAACCGGCTCCAATGCAGACATGGACAGCGTCTCCCTCATGGCTGGCGTGTCCAGGGATGCAAAATTCAACCCCGGTCGCCTGACTCTTGCCGCGTTCCTTGAATACGGCAACGGATCGTATGACACGCACAACGCCTTCCCCAACGCAGCCCCGGTTTACGGCAAGGGCAACGTCGACCATGCCGGCGGCGGCATTCTGAGCCGTTTTGACATGAATGCTGGTAGTTACGTGGAGGGCAGCTTCAGGGCGGGCCGCGTCAATAACGAATACCGGAACGAGGATCTGCGCGACGGCGCTGGCCGCACAGCAAAGGTCGATTCCTCCTCGGGCTATTACAGCCTGCATGTCGGCACGGGTCATGTCCGGAAACTCGCGGAAAAGGCATCTCTCGATCTCTACGGCAAATTCTTCTGGACGCGGCAGCAAGGCGATTCCGTCACCTTGTTCGCGGATGATCCCGTGGAATTCAAGAGCGTAAATTCAAAACGCCTTCGCGTAGGTTCGCGTCTCGTTCATACCGCAAACGCATATGTCAGTCCCTATGTCGGCGCGGCCTATGAACATGAGTTTGACGGACGCGCCCGCGCCACGACCTACGGCTATTCTCTGGATACGCCCTCTCTGCGCGGCAGCACGGGTATCGGCGAGCTTGGCCTTTCCATCCGGCCTTCCAACACCCGGCCCCTGTTCCTCGATCTGGGCGTGCAGGGCTATATGGGCAAAAGGGAAGGCGTGACAGGCAGCCTGCAAGCGCGTTTCGAGTTTTAGAGCGGTTTGGTCTTACCCCCTCCCCTTGCGGGAGGGGGTTCCCGGGTCTCAGATACGCACTGAAGACATTGCGCTGTGTTGTTGCACTTCCCGATCGTCGCAATCGTCGTCGTCGTCGTAGTCGTCGTCCTCATCGTGATCTGCACTCAAACGAACGTTTTTGGCGACAATGCCCTTTTCACCGCGCGCAGTCACGAACGAGACTTTATCGTCGTAACGCAGACCGTCGATGCTGATGTCGATCAGGTCACTGGCATGGAAGAAATAATTGTCGCTCCCCGAAGCAGGCTTGATGAAACCATAACCCTTGCCGGCAATGAGGTTGACGATCGTTCCCTGACATTCGATGCCTTCGACGAAATCCGCCGGCAGCGTGCGCTGGGCGTTCTCACGGTGCGGGGAAGAACGCCATTCCCACTCGCTCTGAGCAGTTTGCGGCAGGAACAGGCTGTCGATCAGCGGATCGTGCCGTCGGGCGCGATCATCTATCAGGGGTTTCATCAACACCGGGTAATTGACGCGGTCGATCAGCCCCGTGGAGACCTGTGTGCGCATCAGGCGCCCGTCTTCACGTTCGTATTCGAACTCCCAACCCAGCAACATCACCCGCGCGCCCAGGGTATTGAGCTTGCGCACGAGCGGCACGAAATCGCCATCCCCCGTGATGAGCACACAGACATCGTAGTTCTTGAGGCTGGTCATTTCGTAGGCTTCGAGCGCCAGCCAGACATCAATGCGCTTTTCCTCGAAGGTGCCGTCAGGACGAAACGCCAGATGCTGCTGGAACAGCGCAATATCGGCGCGTGTCAGGGCATCCTCGAACACGCGGTCGGAAAACAGACGATCCTGTTCCGACGCCTGCTGCGCAGTCAGACGCCCCTGGAAATACGCCGCGTCCACAATCTGACAACGGCTGGGCGAAAGACCCTCGCGCTGCGCAACCTCGGAAATGATGAAATCATGCACTCCACGAAACGATAAACGTGCACGCCGTTCATGTTGATACACATAATAGCTGCTGACCTTGAAAAAGTAAGCGCCATCGTAGAACACCGCAATCCGGCAAATGTCTTTCTCTCTCATTGTTTTTTCCTACCCAAAAAAAAGTACTCATCAACATACCGAACCGAAGAACAGTCTCCGGTCACGACACACCATACCCGAACTCTTCCTTCACTCGGGCGAACAATACTGTATGACCTGGTTTTTTATCCTCTTCAGACGCGCCGCCAACTCGTCCCCTGGGAACCGTCTTCAAGAACGATGCCCTCGGCAAGCAGTTCAGCGCGCAAACGATCTGCCTCGGCAAAATCACGCGCTTTTCTGGCTGCACCACGAGCGGCAATGCGCGCCTCGATCGCAGCAATATCCAGAGAAGCCTCGCCTCCGGCATTGGACTGAAGAAATTCGCTTGTCTCGCGCCCGAGCAACCCTAACACCTGTGCCAGCGCGCGAATCTGCCCCGCAAGCTTGATGTCTTCAGTACGATTGGCTTCGTTGGCCATATCGAAGAGTCCTGCCAGTGCTTCAACAGTATTGAAGTCTTCGTCCATCGCCGCACGAAAACGTTCCCCCCAAACGCTCGACCACTCTATTTCAGGCGTTTCCCGAACAGGTACCGCCCTGACCGCGTTGTACAGCCTTGTGAGCGCCTGGCGGGCGTCGTCGAGATGTACACCGGAATAACTGAGAGGGCCACGATAGTGTGAACGCAGCATGAAGAAACGGACGACTTCTGGATCATACTTGGCGAGCACATCCCGGATCGTGACAAAATTATCAAGTGACTTTGACATTTTTTCATCGTCAACGCGCACGAACCCGTTATGCATCCAGTAATTGACAAAACGTGCGCCATGCGCCCCCTCGGACTGGGCGATTTCATTTTCATGGTGCGGAAACTGAAGGTCTTGTCCGCCGCCGTGAATGTCGAAATGCTTGCCAAGCAGTTTTGAACCCATCGCCGAACACTCGATGTGCCAACCCGGACGCCCGCGCCCCCAGGGGGAATCCCATTTGATCTCTTCGGATTCATCCGCCTTGGCCTGTTTCCAGAGCACGAAATCGAGCGGATCGTTCTTGTCGCCGACGACACTCACCCGTTCTCCGGCGCGCAGTTCATCCACCGACTTGCCCGACAACCGCCCATAACCCGGAAAACGGCGCACCGCGTAGCACACGTCGCCATTGGCGGCAACATAAGCCAACCCCGTATCGAAGAGCTTCGAGATCATCATTTGCATGTCAGCGATGTAATCGGTCGCTCTCGGCTCGAAATCCGGCCGCAACACCCCGAGAGCGTCCGCATCCTCGTGCATTGCCGCAATGAAACGATCCGTCAGGGCGCGAATCGACTCGCCGTTTTCCCGCGCCCGGCGAATGATCTTGTCGTCGATATCGGTGATGTTGCGCACATAACGCACCTCATAGCCGCTCGCCCGCAGCCAGCGCACCACCATATCGAAGACCACCATTACCCGCGCATGCCCAAGGTGACAGTAGTCGTACACCGTCATACCACACACGTACACCCCAACACGGCCTGGCACGATGGAACAAAAAACTTCCTTGCTACGGGTAAACGAGTTGTAAATCGTGAGCATGCAAACCCTGGGGAAAAAGTCGCGGCGCGACGCGGCCAGCGGAAAAATGTATTTTGTTTTGAGTGTGAAGGACTTGTTGCTAAAATCCGGCGCTGTCCTTCGATATTTGTAGAGTATAGCACGGCAGTGCGCCTATTCTTCGATCAGCCCCCTCTTCCCTGCCCACAAAATCTTACAGTTTCCCGGAGCTTTCATGTCCCGACAATTCCTTGCTTCCCTGCTCTGCGGTCTCTGCGCCCTCGCTGCCCAGGCCGCCAGTCCGCAGGTGGAACTCAAGACCAATCTCGGCGAAATCGTACTCGAACTCAATGCCGAACTTGCCCCCAAGACCGTCGCCAACTTCCTGAAGTACGTCCAGGACGGTCATTACAATGGCACAATTTTCCATCGTGTCATCGCAGGTTTCATGATTCAGGGCGGCGGCATGGATGAAACGCTCACGGAAAAATCAACCCGCGCGCCCATCGAAAACGAAGCCGCCAACGGCCTGAAGAACGAAACTGGAACCGTGGCAATGGCCCGCACCAATGACCCGCATTCCGCAAGAGCGCAGTTCTTCATCAATGTGGCCGACAACGGCTTTCTGGATCACCGCGCTCCCGACACGCGAAATTGGGGTTACGCCGTATTCGGCAAGGTGATCAAGGGCATGGACATCGTTCGAAAAATCGAAAACCGCCGGACCCATACGCAGGGCATGTATGAAAATGTTCCGGTTGCCGCAGTCATCATCGAATCGGCTCGCGTCCTTGAAAGCGCGCCCGAAAAAGCCCCGGAACACGCGCCTGCGCCTGCCCCGACCAAAGGCAAGAGCAAGTCCAGCAAACCCCGATAACCCCGAGTAACCACACATGACTGTCAAACTTCATACCAATCACGGTGTCATTACCCTCGAACTCGACGCGGACAAGGCTCCGGTCACGGTCGAGAACTTCCTTGGCTACGTCACCTCCGGCCACTATGACAACACCGTATTCCATCGCGTGATCGACAATTTCATGATCCAGGGAGGCGGTTTCGGGCCGGGCATGAAAGAGAAATCGACCCGCGATTCCATCAGGAACGAAGCCGATAACGGCCTGAAAAATACGCGCGGAACCATCGCCATGGCCCGCACCAATGATCCGCATTCGGCAACCGCACAGTTCTTCATCAATGTCGTCGACAACGACTTTCTCGACTTCCGCGCCCCCAATGCACAAGGCTGGGGTTATTGCGTATTCGGTCGTGTCAGCGACGGTCTGGATGTGATCGACAAAATCCGCAAGGTCGCCACAGGAACCAAAGGGTTCCATCAGGACGTCCCCAAAGAGGACGTTATCATCGAACGCGCCGAGGTCATCTGAACCCATGTTGGACGATGCCACACCAATGCGGAGTGCAGAGGTCGTTACCGCGCCTGATCTACCGGCTCTGTTCGTGGCAGATATCCATCTGACCGACAAGCGCCCGCAAACCACCGCTGCCTTCTTCAGCTTTCTCTCCGGCCCGGCGCGGCAGGCGGGCAGTGTTTTCATCCTTGGCGATCTGTTTGAATACTGGGTCGGCGATGACGACGTCGATTCGGTTTTCAACCGGAGCATATGCAGCGCCTTGAAAGCGACCGTCGATGCCGGAATTGCCGTTTATTTCATGACAGGCAACCGTGATCTGCTTGCCGGACAAGGCTTTGCACAAGCCAGCGGCGTGCAGCTTCTCGCCGACACAGCCTCGGTCCGTTTTACGGCGCGAACACTGCTGCTTTCTCATGGCGATGCGCTGTGTACCGACGATCATGAGTATCAGGCTTTTCGCCTCCAGGCGCGTAATCGCGAGTGGCAAGCCGGATTTCTTGCCCAACCGCTGGAGGTGCGGCGGGTTCTCATCGAAAAATTACGCAGTCAGAGCGAAATCGCCAAATACGAGAAACGCGCGGAAATCATGGACGTCAATGCCGACGCAGTCGTCAGCCTGTTGCGTTCCCACGGCTATCCTACGCTCATCCATGGTCACACCCATCGCCCGGCGCGCCATACCTACCTGATAGACGGCCATCGCTGCGAGCGCCATGTGCTTCCCGACTGGAATGATGATCACGCTGTCTGGCTGGCTTTCGATGGAACCGAGTTCAGCGTGTGCTCTGACGCGCCCGCCTGAGTGTGATTTCATAGCCTGTAGTTCCTGCCCTTCTGACATCCACAAGACGTACCCATGGGGATAAGCGAAAAAATACATCCAGCATCTCGCCATCATGCCATTGGGAAAATCCGGTAAAAGTATGAGAAAATGCGTGCGGGGCGCACGCAAAAACGCCCCGATTGCACCGGGGCGTTTTGCCAATCTGCTCCCCAAAGGGGGTGATTGTTTGTGAAACTACCTGTGCAGGGTGGTTTCTGGCGATGCCTTATTAAGGCGGTGGTCATCTTACTGCTACTGCTTTGGTCTGGCAAGACCTTCTAACCGCCAATGTAGCACCCCGTCCCCTCTTCGCAGGGGGCGGGCTTCCACCCTCAGGGGAAATCAATAGTGCGTTCCCAATCCCATCATTCCGGCCAGGAAAAACAGGGCAAAACCGGCCCAGAACAACTTGAGAGAATATTTTGTACGCACGAACAGTCCGTACCCCATCAGACAGGACGAAACCAGGACGCACAATAAAATGCCGGGCATGGACGCCCCGAGCTGGATGCCTCGGGTAATCGTCAAAAGAACCGCTGCCCCCGCGCTCGCCAGATCAAACGCCTGGAAAAGAAACCACAGGAAAAATATTCCCAGAATGAGAGCAGAACCCGAAAACAATCTGCGATAGTAGGCTGTGTATGTCATTTTCATTGCATGAGTCTCCCTCCTGAAACGCTATGCATCAAGCCTCTCAAGGCGAAAGGCTGCGCCGGACTCCTCTGAGACCGGATTTCCTTGCAAGGCATTGATTTCACTCCGGAACTGTGGTCTCGGCAGCAGGGTGTCGAAACCAACGAAAAAACCTGGGGTACAAATGGCGTTGTAAGTCCGAACAATGGCCTGCGTTTCGTCGGAAGCGCCAAAAAGCGGGAAATTCTGCCGCTCGTCAAAACTCAACATGGAAGATGTCGTCCTTCGCCGTAAAATATGACCATCCGTTCAGCCGCGTATGCCATTCAGCGATACGGATACGGAATAGGCGACAAGTCTACTCCATCAGTTATGCCTTTGTGAATATTTTCACAGAATATTTTTTGCGGATGTGAGTCGCCGGGTCCGGCGAGCGGCTCCCCTGCCGGGAAGCCGGGTAACTCTTAGTGTTCTTCCTGGCCGATCAGGTTGAGATCGAGTTGACATCCGCCTTCTCCGATCTCGGTTGCCATGCCGAAATCCTTTCCGTCATGCTGATTTTCCACCCCGGAAAGATACTCTGCGGTGATGTCGCCGGTAATGTAATCGCCATCGAAGCAGGAAGTCTCGAAAAACTGGACCACGGGATTGATCGCGCTCACGGCGGCCTTGAGGTCATCGAGATCCTGATAAAGCAGACCATCCGCGCCAATCTTCCGGGCAATTTCGGCCTCGTCGCGATTATTGGCGATGAGTTCTGTGCGCGTGGGCATGTCGATGCCGTAAACATTCGCGAAACGCACCGGCGGCGCAGCGGAAGCCATGTACACTTTGGCCGCGCCCGCTTCGCGCGCCATGTTGATGATTTCCCTGCTGGTCGTGCCACGCACGATGGAATCGTCGACCAGCAGCACGCTTTTGCCCTTGAACTCCTGGTGAATGGTGTTGAGCTTCTGACGCACGGATTTCACGCGCCTGGCCTGACCCGGCATGATGAAAGTCCGGCCGATATAACGGTTCTTGACGAAACCCTCACGGTACGGCAACCCCAGCCGCAGCGCCATTTCCTGCGCCATGGGGCGGCTCGAATCAGGAATCGGGATCACGACATCAATGCCCGCATGCGGCATGACGCGCTTCATTTTCTCGGCGAGAAATTCGCCCATCTTGAGGCGCGCTTCATACACCGATATGCCATCCATGATGGAATCGGGCCTCGCGAGATAGACGTACTCGAAGATGCACGGCGAGTTGACGGTTTTTACCGCGCACTCGCGGCTGTGGAAATTGCCTTCCGTGTCGATCAACACCGCCTCGCCCGGCGCAACATCGCGCACGAGTTTGAAACCCAGGGCATCAATCGCGACGGACTCGGAGGCCACCAGCCATTCGGTTGCGCCGTTTGGCAACTCGTTCTTGCCAATGACCAGAGGACGAATGCCATACGGATCACGAAACGCCAGCAACCCATAACCTGCAATCATCGCCACGGCTGCGTAAGCGCCCCGGCAACGCCGATACACGCCTGCCACGGCGCGGAATATTGCCACTTCGTCGAGCCTGGGGCCACTGGCCGCATCTTCCAGTTCATGCGCCAACACGTTGAGCAGCACTTCGGAGTCCGATGTGGTGTTGATGTGGCGACGGTCAGAGAGAAACAACTCGCGCCTGAGCGCCTCTGAATTGGTCAGGTTCCCGTTGTGCGCCAAAAGCAGCCCGAACGGCGAATTGACGTAGAAGGGTTGCGCCTCGGCGACGTTGAACGCCGAACCTGCCGTGGGATAGCGCACATGCCCGATTCCCCAGTTACCGGCGAGGTTTCGCATGTTGCGGGTGCGAAAGACATCGCGTACCAGCCCGGATGCCTTGTGCATGAAAAACTGGTCACCCCTGGCAGTGGCAATGCCTGCCGCATCCTGCCCACGATGTTGCAACACCAACAGTCCGTCATAGAGCAACTGGTTGACCGAAGAAGTCGCTACGACCCCGAGAATTCCGCACATGAAACACCATCCTATTTGAAACGAATACTTTTGAAATGACTGCTATCGCCTATCGAGCCGACATCCGGCAGATCAAACTCCGGCAACCACAATCCGACCACTTCCACCGCCCTTTCAAGCGGCGACGCAAACAGCGCCTGTTCCCACCATGGCTCGCGCGACATGCCGACCAGACCGCCGATCCAGACCACGGTCAAGGCAATCGCCAAACCACGAACGACGCCGAACAAGGCTCCCAGAAACCTGTCCGTCGCGCCCAACCCCACTGCGCGCAGCAAATGGCGCAAAAAAAGTCTTACCAGCGACACCAGCAACAATACGGCGAAAAGAATCAGCGCGAACGCCGCGGCCATGCGCAAACGCGGATCGGCAATCGTTTTTTCAAGAAACAGGATCGCCGTAACATTGGCATAGTGGCTTGCCATGACCAAAGCCAGTACCCAGGCCGCCAGACTCAGGACTTCGCTCACCAGCCCCCGCCATAATCCCAGCGTGGCCGACAACACGAGAACGGACAGGAAGGCGTAATCAAAAACCGTCATTGCTGGAATTCAGCGTCTGGTCTCAACGCGACGACAGCACCGCGTTGCGGCCCTGAGACTTCAGGCGAGCCACAATCTGTTCTCCCTCGCTCGGAGACAACGGACCGATACGAACCCGCGTCACTTTGCCCGCCTTTTCAGCGTAGGCGGCATAACCCTGCTTTTTCAATTCTTCCGCCTGCTTGGCGGCATTGGCTGCCTTACTGTAGGAGCCGATCTGGACGAAAACCTTGCCTTGCGCCCCGGCTGTTTTTCCGCCTTGATTCGTTTCTTTTACGGAAGCAGTGTTATTGAGCAAGGCAAGCGCCCGCGCAGCTTCGGTTGCGGCGGCGGCGGGCGGCGCTTGCCGGGATTCCCTGGATGGTTGCGCGGCGGGCGGAGTCGGGGCGGGGCGTTCCGGCGGCAGAGACGCCACCGGCTTCGAGTCCGGCTCGGGCAAGGGGGGAGACATTTCGACTGGAAATCCAGGCACGCCGGTTGCCGTATCGGGCTCGATGTCGATTCTGGCGGATTCAGGATCGTTTTCAGGCACGACCGGAGGTAATTCAAATTCACCACGCTCGGGAATGGAAACCTGCATGTCCGGCACCGTGTGCGGCGCTTCACTGTCCTTGACCGTCAGCGGCAAAACGATCACCGCCAGCAAGGCCAAAACCGTCGCCCCCACGAGACGGTGGCGCGCCCGTTTCTTGATTTCGAGGTCATTTGTGTCGTTTGCTGGAAAATCGCTCACATGGAACCCCTTATTGGTGCATTGCGCATCAGCGGCGGCCCCGAACTGCCGCCAGCACATCAGCCACGGTCAGAAAGGAACCAAACACGGCGATTCTATCATTGACAGATGCGCATTCCTGCGCGCGCGCGAATGCATCAGCAGGTTTTGAAAAACCTTCTGCGATTTTGCTCTCCTCCACCCCTGCCGCGCGCAGGCGCTCGATCAGCGCCCCGGCCTCCAACCCCCTGGGGCCGGGCAGGGTACAGGGCAACCAATGGTCGACTCGCGCGTTCATGCGCATCGCCACGCCTTCCACGTCCTTGTCGGCAAGCATGCCGAACACGGCCCAGGTTTCGGGAGCAAATCCCATTTCGCCGAGGTTCTCAGCCAGCACGCCCGCTGCCTGCGGGTTATGGGCCACATCGAGCACGACCTGGGGCTGCCCCGGCAGCGTCTGGAAGCGTCCCGGCAGTTCGACCCGCATCAAACCCTGCCGGATCGCCTGCATGGAGACCGGAATGCGTTCCCGCAGGGTATCGAGCGCGGTGATCACGGAGGCCGCATTGAAAAGCTGATTTGCCCCGCGCAAGGCCGGATAGGCCAACCCGCCGCGATTCATGCGCTGCGTCGGCGTTTCTCTACGCCAGTAACGCCATTGTGGACGGTCGGCGTCGAAACCGAAATCACGCCCGGAAACCCAAAGTTCCGCGCCAATCGCCTGCGCATGCTCGACGAGGCTTTGCGGCGGCTCCGGGTCGCCACAGATCGCCGGACGTCCGGCGCGGAAAATGCCCGCTTTCTCGAAACCGATGGCCTCGCGCGTATCGCCGAGATGCGCCATATGATCCATCGCCACCCCGGAGACGATGGCGCAATCGGCATCAATGGCGTTCGTCGCATCGAGCCGCCCGCCCAGTCCGACTTCGAGAATGATGACATCGAGCCTTGAGGCGCAAAACACTTTCCAGGCCGCCAGCGTGCCATGCTCGAAATACGTCAAAGGATTATTTTTACGCGCGGCTTCAACGTCGGCAAAAGCGGCGGCCAGCGTCTCGTCGTCGGCCTCGACGCCGTCGATGCGCACGCGCTCGTTGTAGCGCATGAGATGGGGCGAGGTGTAGCAACCGACGCGATACCCTTCGGCGCTCAGGATGGCTTCAAGCATGGCGCAGATCGAGCCCTTGCCGTTGGTGCCGCCCACGGCGATCACCACCGCGCTGGAACTGGCGCCAAGCGCGGCAAGCGCTTCCGAAACGCGTTCCAGCCCGAGGCAAATGGACGCGCCGTGGCGCGCTTCGAGCAGTTCGAGCCAACCGGCCAGCGTCACCGGCAATCCTTGATGAGGCGAATCAGGCATGAACGGGCGGCTGCCGATTCAGAAGATTGAGCAGTTCAACCAGACGTTCGCGCAACTGCCGCCGGTCGACGATCATGTCGATCGCGCCTTTTTCAAGCAGAAATTCGGAACGCTGGAACCCTTCCGGCAACTTTTCTCGCACGGTCTGCTCGATTACCCGCGGGCCGGCAAACCCGATCAATGCGCCGGGTTCGGCAATCACCAGATCGCCCATGAAGGCAAAACTCGCCGACACACCGCCCATCGTCGGATCGGTAAGCAAGGTGATGAACGGCAAGCCGCGCTGGGCAAGCTGGGTGATTGCCGCCGTGGTTTTGGCCATCTGCATCAACGAAAGCAAACCTTCCTGCATTCTCGCCCCGCCGGTTGCCGTGATACAGATGAAAGGCAGGCGCTGATCGAGCGCGACACGAGCGCCCCGCACGAAACGCTCTCCCACCACCGATCCCATCGAACCGCCGAGAAAATCAAACTCAAAACAGGCGGCCACCAGCGGCACGCCGAGCACCCTGCCCTGCATGACCAGCAACGCCTCGGTCTCGCCCGTATCCCTTGCCGCAGAGGTCAGGCGTTCCGTATATTTGCGCGAATCCTTGAACTTGAGCGAATCGACAGGAATCACGTCATTGCCGATTTCGAGGCGGCCTTCGGCATCGAGCAGCAGATCGAGCCGGGTGCGCGCGCCAATGCGCAGGTGATGCCCGCACTTGGGACAAACGTGCAGGTTACTCTCCAGATCGGAGTGATAGAGCACCGCCTCGCAGGACGGGCATTTGATCCACAGCCCTTCCGGGATCGACTTGTTTCGTACCGCGCCTTCGTCGCGTTTGATCCGGGGCGGAAGCAGTTTTTGCAGCCAGCTCATGAATGTGCTCCGGCAAGTTCATCAAGCGCAACGCGCACTTCACGCACAAATGCCTCAACATTGGCACAGGCCGATTCGCGCGGACTCGCTTCGATTTCCTGGATGATACGACTGCCGATCACCACCGCGTCGGCCACCGTGCCAATTCTTTTCGCCGTTTCGGCATCGCGGATGCCAAACCCGACACCCACCGGCATCCCCGACACGGCGCGGATGCGCGGGATGCGAGAAGCGATTTCGTCAAAATCGAGTTGTGTCGCGCCCGTCACGCCCTTCAAGGAGACGTAATAGAGATAGCCGCCGCCTGCCTGGGCAACATCCCGGAAACGTTGTTCGGAAGAAGTCGGCGCAAGCAGGAAAATCTGATCGAGTCCGGCAGCGCGCACGCTCGCGGTAAATTCCACGCATTCTTCGGGCGGATAATCGACCACCAGTACGCCATCGACGCCCGCCTGTCTGGCAGCATTGGCAAAAACGGTAAAACCCATCGCCTCGATAGGATTGGCGTAACCCATCAGCACGACCGGAGTGACCGGATTTTTCGTGCGAAAGGCGGAAACGATGCCAAGCACACGGCCAAGGTTCATGCCTTTGGCCAACGCCCGTTCCGAGGAACGCTGGATGATCGGCCCATCGGCCATCGGATCGGAAAACGGCACGCCGAGTTCGATGATGTCGGCCCCGGCCGCAACGAGAGAATGCATCAACGGCACGGTCATCTCGCTGTCGGGGTCTCCCGCAGTAATGAAAGGAATCAGCGCCTTGCGGCCTTTGGCCTGCAATCGTTTAAAAGTGATCTGAATTCTGGACATAAAATCCTTGAGAAGCTCGAAAGTTCAAAACTGGATGCCTGAACGTTCGGCTACGGTATGCATATCCTTGTCGCCCCGCCCGGAAAGACAAACCAGCAGAAGCTTGTCCCGCGACAGTGTCGGTGCGACCTTCATGGCCTGGGCCAGCGCGTGCGAGGACTCCAGCGCCGGAATGATGCCCTCGTGACGGCAAAGCGCGTGAAACGCATCGAGCGCCTCGGCATCGGTCACGGCAACGTATTCGGCGCGGCCGCTGTCTTTCAGCCACGCATGTTCGGGTCCCACGCCCGGATAATCGAGTCCGGCGGAAACGGAATGGGTGTCGATGACCTGCCCGTTTTCGTCCTGCATCAGGTAAGTGCGGTTGCCATGCAGAACGCCGGCTCTTGCATTGGCCGCGAGCGGCGCGGCGTGACGCCCCGTCTCGATCCCCTCCCCGCCTGCCTCGACGCCAACCAGGCGCACTTCCTCAAAAGGAATGTAGGGATGGAAAATCCCGATTGCGTTGGAGCCGCCCCCTACGCAGGCCATCACCATGTCTGGCTGACGGCCGAAGCTCTCCGCCATTTGTGTCAGGCACTCCTTGCCGATCACCGTCTGGAAATCGCGCACCATCATCGGATACGGATGCGGCCCGGCCACCGTGCCAATGATGTAGAACGTGTCGGAAACATTCGTCACCCAATCGCGCATGGCCTCATTGAGCGCGTCCTTGAGCGTTTTCGAGCCGGATGCCACCGGCACCACGGTCGCCCCCAGGAGTTTCATCCGATAGACGTTGGCCGCCTGCCGCGCCACGTCTTCGGTGCCCATGTAGACCACGCACTTGAAGCCGTAGCGGGCCGCGACGGTGGCCGCCGCCACGCCGTGCTGCCCTGCGCCAGTTTCGGCGATCACCCTGGGTTTGCCCATGCGTCTGGCGAGCAGCGCCTGCCCGATGCAATTGTTGACCTTGTGCGAGCCCGTGTGATTGAGATCTTCGCGTTTCAGCAGAATCTGGGCCCCGCCCAGTTTTTCGGAAAGCCGCCGGGCGTGGTAGATCGGGCTGGGCCGCCCAACGTAATGTCTGAGTTCATGCGTGAGTTCGGCGACGAAGGCCGCATCCTCGCAGCACGCCTCATAGGCCACGCGCAATTCTTCCAGCGCGGGCATGAGCGTCTCGGCGACGAAAATGCCGCCATAGGGGCCAAAATGCCCCCGCGTATCGGGAAGCGAATACTTTTCCTGCCTGTCAGCCATCAGCGTTACGAACTCCTGCAACGAATGCGGCGATTTTCGCCGCGTCCTTGATTCCTTTTTCCACTTCCACCCCGCTCGACACGTCAACCGCCCAAGGCCGCACTCTCCTGATGGCCTCGCCCACGTTGGCGGAATCGAGCCCGCCTGAGAGCACCAATGGACGCTCTATCCCCGGAGGAATCAACGACCAGTCGAACGCCTTGCCGCCACCGCCGTACCCCTCGACGAAAGTATCGAGCAACAAACCACGGGCGCCGGGATGAGAAGCGGAGAATTCTAACAGATCAACTCCCGGACGCATCCGGGCCGCCTTGATCCAGGGCGTGCCAGAAATCTCGGACAAGGCCGCACATTGCGCATCGCTCTCATTGCCGTGAAACTGGAGCCATTGCAGGGGCACACGGCGTAACGCCTCGGCCACGAATTCAGCCTTCGGATCGACGAACAGCCCCACTGCTGCAACAAAAGGCGGCAGCAAAGCTGCCAGTTCGGCGGCCCGATCGAACGGAACATAACGCGGACTGGGCGGATAGAACACGAAACCGACCGCATCGACCCCCGCCTCGACCGCCGCGACGGCATCCTGTGGCCGGGTGAGGCCGCAAATTTTGATTCGGGTGCGCGACATTCAGGCCATGACAAAATGAGGTCGCGCCATGATACGCCCACCTTCCGGCAGCGGCCAGTGTGGCGGATACGAGACTCCGCAGAGATAAAGCCCGTCCGGAGCGAAAGTCGCCGCCCCTTTCGCCCGCTCGCGGCTCGCCAGCAGTTCACCGAGCCATTGCGGCGTTCGTTCGCCCTTGCCGATCATCACCAGCGCGCCGACGAGATTGCGCACCATATGATGCAAAAAACCATTGGCGGTAAAGTCGAACGTGATGATGCCGCCTTCGCGCGCCACGCGCGCCTCGGACATGATCCGGACAGGCGTTTTGCCCTGGCAGCACGCGGCGCGAAAAGAAGAAAAATCGTGCTTGCCGATCAACTGCGCGGCAGCCTCCGCCATTTTCTCCACATCGAGCGGCAGATGAAACCAGCCCACCCGCCCGGCCAATACCGCCGGCCGTACCGGCGCATCAAAGAGCAGATAGCGGTAACTGCGCTCATAGGCAAGGTAGCGGGCATGAAAATGCTCGTCGACTTCCACGGCCCAGCGAACCGCCACATCCGGCGGCAACAGGGCATTGACTCCCCGAACCCAGGCTGTCATCGGGCGATGCGCCCCGGTATCGAAATGCGCAACCTGAATGGCGGCGTGTACGCCGGTATCGGTGCGCCCGGCGGCGTGCAATCTGACGGTTTCACTGGCGATGATTCCGAGCGCGCGCTCGATGACATCCTGCACCGTGCGCCCCTGCGCCTGACTCTGCCAGCCATTGAAGCCGCTGCCCGCATACTCGATGCCAAGCGCAATTCTCATCGCGGGATTGAAGCTGTATACATAAAGAAAATGCCGCCGCAGGACAGTCCCGGCGGCGGCAGACAATGGAACCCGTTCAACCCAGCTTGGCGATCAATGCCTTGGCTTCTGCCTTCTGCGCGGCATTGCCTTCCATGGCCACCTCGCGAAGCAGTTCCAGCGCGCCTTCGGTATCGCCCATGTCTCCATAAGCCTGAGCCAATTCGAGCTTGGTATCTATTTCTCCCGCATCGACCGAACCGGCCACCAGACTGTTGGCGGGCAGTTCATCCTCAAGTTCGGAAGAGAAGGCATCTACGGCAGCATCCTCTTCGAGATCGAGGTCGAGATCGAAATCGAGCGCGTCTGGATCGAAGCCGGTTTTTTCGAGATCCATCGTCACATCGTCGCCACGCTCATGACCGCCCCGTGCAGAGGGCAACACGACCGTTGCGCTCATGTCGCTGGAAGCTTTCTTGCCTTGTATGGGCAACTCGAAATCAAGCGGCCCGGCCAGATCATTCGCAGCCTTGGCCGAAGCAGCCTTGCTATCGGCTTTCCTGGAAGAGACGCCGGCCGGCTGCCTGGTCGCGGTAGACGACCTGGTCACGGTAATGGAAATGGGCTGTTTGCCCGTCTCGGAAGCCGTCCGCGACTTGCCGAGATCGAAGTCGATGCTGCCCGCGGGCTTCGATGTTCCATCTTCGGCCGGTTCAAACTGAAAATCGACCTCCGTAGCGCCGGCGACAGGCGATACGGCTTCCGGACGCTGCGTCTGCGTGCCTGGAACAACGCCTGCGGTCGCCTCCTGCGTTGACATCATGTCATCCACCCGACCCCGCGCCGCCACAGTATCCTTCAGTTGCCCGGTATTCGTTGCAAATGCGCCTGAACCCGTCGAGGTTCCGAAATCCAGACCGGACAGGGATGGACCAGTGCTGCCAGCAGCAGGACTCGTGGGTTCGTCCAGATTCAGTTCGGAGAATTCTTCAAGGGTAGGTTCAAGCCCCGGCAGAATCGAGACTTCGCCGCTATCTCTTTGCACAGACGGTTTGCCGGAGTACAGCGGATTGGAGGGATCGAGTCGACGACCCATCTGCGCCGCCTTTTCCCAATCCCTGCCATGGCCTTGCGTGCGGGAGAACAGTTCGGAAGCCGTGGTTTCAAACTGGTTCAAATCCTGTCTTTGAGCATAGATTTCGAGCAGTTTGACGTAGATCGCCCCACGCTTCGGATCAGCCTTGAGCGCGTCGTTGAGGATTTCCTCAGCCTGGCTGTCACGACCGTAAGCCATGTAGACGTCGGCCTCGGCCACCGGATCAACCCCTTCGTTGGTATCTATCGACAAGCCGGTCTGGCTGAAATCGGTATGGATCACGCTGCTGGCGCTGGTATCCACGTTCTGACCGCCATTGTCCCCGAAGATCGAAGTAGCCTCGCTCGGGAACATGCTCGTCACATCCTGCGAGAAGGTATCCATTCCGATGTCGGAACGCTTGTTCTGCCGCCAGGAACGGAAACCGAGGAAAGCGCCCAGGATCATGACGATCAGCGCGCCGATCCCCAGCAAGGTTCGCCAATCGCTAAACGCCTCTACCAGCGGGTCTTCGTACTTCATGGAATCATCCACCTGCACCCCAATCTCCGACTCCTGGGGCGCTGATTCCTGCGTACTCGTACTCTCAGGCTCTGTCGCAACAGGCTCGGGCGCAGACGGTTCGAGAGCCGCCGGTATTTCTTCCACGACAGGAGGCGGCGGCGGTTCGGCAACAACGGGCGCCGGTTCGGCTACAGGCGGTTGCGGCTGCGGCTGCGGCTGCACCGCAGGAGCAGGCGGCTGTTGCTGCGCCTGCGGCATCTTGCCATCCCTCATCGCAATGAGCATTTCCTGCGACTTGACGATTCCTTCGAGTTCCTCGATCTTTTTCGAAGCTTCTTCCAGCGAAGTCTGCGTCGAGGCAAGATCCTCTTCCGCCCTCCGCAGACGAGCGCTGGCCCCGTCACCCTTTTTGGAGTCGGCCGAAGCAATCACGACCTTGTCGCGATCCTGCTCGGCGGGCGGCGAGATCGTGTCGACGCTGCGCGTTCTTCCAGCGCTCTCTTCCACCGAACTCGCGGGACGGGCAGTTACTTCCGATGCCAGTTGCGCACGCCAGGCATTGAACTCGCGCGCCTGGATACGCACTTCCTTGCGCGCCTCGGTCTGGCTGATGTTCCGCGCTTCATCGGCGGACGGCATCTTGAGAACGGCTCCGGTCTTGAGCCGGTTGATGTTGTTATTGATGAACGCCGTCGGGTTGGCGCGATACAAGGCCATCATCATCTGGTCGAGCGACACATCGGAAGGCGTGCGACGCCCGGCGATGGCTCCCAGGGTATCACCGGACTTGACGGTGTAATTGCTGCTTTCCAGCACTTCCGGATAAAGCGGCGCAGAGAACGGCGACGGTTCCGGCATCGGTATCGGCGGCGGCGGCGCCGCAACCCTCTCCGGTTCGACCGGCGGCGGCGGAGCAATTCTTTCCGGCTCGACCGGCGGCCTTTCGGGCTGCACGGCAAGCTCTTCTTCCTGGAAGACGGGCTCCGGCGCCGCCCTCGACTCTGTCGAATAAACGATTACCGGGTCTTCTCCCAGATCCAGAGGGGCTGCCGGAGTCTGAGTTTGGGCGGGAGGCGTTTCAACCGGAGGCGGAGCTTGTACCAGCGTGCTTTCGACCGGCGGAGGCGGAGGTTGTACCGGCGCGCGCTCGACCGGAGGCGGAGGAGGTTGTACCGGCGGCGCCATCTCGACCGGGGGCGGAGGCGGAGCCAACGAGGGTTGGGCGACGACCGTGGGTTCGACCGGGGCAGGCGGACGAATGACCGGCAGAGGCGGGTCGAGCAGAAGGTTATAGGTTCGCGACACGCGCCCGTCGTCCCAGTTCAACTGGATGATCAGGCTGGCAATGGCCTCATTGACCGGAACAGAACTGGTGAGCTTCAATATCGAGCGGTCGCCCCTGTTTTCGACCGTGACCCGTACATTGGGTACAAAGCTGGCATAGGGAATCCCGCCTTGCGCAAACGCGTCGGGCGGAGCAACGCGGGCTGTCAGTGACTGTAATTCCTGCTGGGTCGCATTGATCTGGATTTCGACATTCAGCGGCTCGCCCAGCTTGCTCTGAACGGTGTGCTTGCCAAGCCCGGCAGCCTGCGCACCAAATGGTATAAATGAGATCGCTGCCGCGATCAGAGATGCTTTAACAATCGGTTTCATTTTCATCCTCAACCCTGCTTCCCTTCATCAACCAGGCAAAGGGCGATATATCATGGAATTGGAGCTGCAATCTATCACCGCTTCGAGATACTTGCAGCAACCTTTTCAGACTGAAAGAGAATACCACCAACGCGACAACGGGAAGCATCAGCAGTAAATTTAGTTACCGTATCGACATGAACATTGTCCATTTTTCGGCGTCCCATTCAGGCCCATGGATTCATTGCTCAAGCAAAATGCGTAGCATACGCCGTAACGGCTCTGCTGCGCCCCATAATAGCTGATCGCCGACGGTAAACGCCCCAAGGTATTCCGGCCCCATCGCCAATTTGTGAAGCCGCCCGACAGGAACGGAAAGCGTTCCCGTCACCGCGGCGGGAGTAAGTTCCCGCTCGGAGATCTCGCGCTCGTTTGGCACGACCTTCACCCATTCGTTGGATTGAGCAATGATGTCGGACACCTCGTCGAGCGGCACATCCTTCTTCAGCTTGATGGTCAGCCCCTGCGAGTGGCAGCGCATGGCGCCGATGCGCACGCACAGCCCGTCGACCGGAATACTGCCCGCCGCGCGAAATGGCGGCCTGCCGAGAATCTTGTTGCACTCCGCGCCGCCCTTCCATTCTTCCTTCGACTGCCCGAGTTCAACCGGCACGTCGATCCACGGAATGAGGCTGCCCGCCAGCGGCGCGCCGCGGAAGTTTTTGGTCGGAAACGCCGGGGAACGCATGGTCTCGGCGACCTTGCGGTCGATGTCGAGAATGGCCGAGGCCGGATCGGCAAGAAGATCGGCCACCGATGCATGGAGCGCGCCCATCTGCGAGAGCAGTTCGCGCATGTTCTGCGCCCCCGCGCCGGAAGCAGCCTGATAGGTCATCGACGAGACCCACTCGATGAGGTCGTGCCGGAACAGCCCGCCCAGCCCCATCAGCATCAGCGATACCGTGCAATTTCCGCCAATCCAGTTCTTGCCGCCCCTGGCAAGCGCGCTCTCGATGACGTCCAGGTTGACCGGATCGAGGATGATGACTGCATCATCGGCCATTCTGAGCGCCGACGCAGCGTCGATCCAGTGCCCTTGCCAGCCTGCGCCGCGCAATTTCGGGAACGCTTCCTTCGTGTAATCGCCGCCCTGGCAGGTGAGAACGATGTCGCATGCCTTGAGCGCGTCGATGTTGGTCGCGTCCTGCAAAGACTGCGCGGTCGCCTTGCCCCCGAAAACAGGCGATTGCCCGCCGACATTGGAGGTCGAAAAATAGATGGGTTCAAACCGGGCGAAATCGTTTTCTTCAACCATCCGCTGCATGAGCACGGAACCCACCATGCCTCTCCAGCCAACCAGCCCCACTCTTTTCATGACTTTCTCACAATCAAACTGAAACCTTAACTTACACCCACGCGAAATACTGCGTAAAACAGCGCGGACATTGACAAAAAAACCTCACTGGAATGAAATGATCGTTCTCCGGAAAAGGACTCTCATCTCATTGCCCTGCATCATCCAGGCTCCGCAGCACCGCATCGCCCATTTGTTTCGTGCCCACACGGGTCATGCCCGGCTCAAAAATATCGCCTGTACGCAATCCCTGCGCCAGCACTTTCTTGACCGCATTTTCCACTCTTTTCGCCTCTTCTTCCAGATTGAAAGAATAGCGCAGCATCATCGCAGCGGAAAGAATGGTCGCCAGAGGATTAGCCACGCCCTGCCCGGCGATATCCGGGGCGGAACCGTGCGACGGCTCATAAAGCCCCTTGTTGTTCTCATCCAGCGAAGCCGAAGGCAGCATGCCGATGGAACCGGTCAGCATGGAAGCTTCATCCGAGAGAATGTCGCCGAACATATTGCCGGTCACCATGACGTCAAATTGCCGTGGCGCACGCACGAGTTGCATGGCGGCGTTATCCACCAACATATGAGAAAGCGCCACGTCCGGATATTCCGGCGCGAGTTCATTCATGACATCACGCCAGAGTTGGGTCGTTTCCAGCACGTTCATTTTATCGACGGAACACACTTTCTTATTGCGCTTGCGGGCCGCCTCGAACGCGACGCGGCCAATGCGGCGAATCTCGGATTCCGAATAGTGCATGGTATTGAAGCCGAAACGCTCGCCATTACGATTTTCGATACCGCGCGGCTGCCCGAAATAAATATCCCCGGTCAGTTCGCGCACGATCAGAATATCCAGCCCGGCGACGATTTCCGGTTTCAGGGTGGAGGCATTGGCCAGTTCCGGGTAAAGCACGGCAGGCCGCAGATTGGCAAACAGGTTCAAATGTTTGCGAATACCGAGAAGGCCACGTTCCGGACGCTGCTCGCGGGGCAACGTATCCCATTTCGGCCCGCCCACCGCGCCAAGCAAAACGGCATCCGCCTCGCCTGCGAGTTTCCGGGTGGCTTCCGGGTAGGGGTCGCCGGTCGCGTCGACCGCCGCGCCGCCCAGGAGCGCGGTCTCCATCTCGAAGCCGAGATTCAGGGCTTCCAGCACGCGCACGGCTTCCCCCGTGATTTCGGGGCCGATGCCGTCGCCGGGCAGAATACAGATTTTCTTTGTCATGCTTTTCCTTTTGTCAAACCGCAAACAGCCACGGCTTCTCCCGTCTGCGGCGTTCCTCGAATGCGCGGATTTCATCGGCATGCCGCAGCGTCAGACCGATATCGTCCCAGCCATTCAACAGACACTCCTTGCGAAACGCATCCACCTGAAATGGAATCACGTATCCATCGGATCGGGCGATTGTTTGATCCGCCAGATTCACGGCAAGCGAAAACCCCGGCGTGTACTCGGTAAGGCCGAAAAGCGCGTCGATTTCCGCCTTGGGCAGCGCCAGAGGCAAGAGGCCGTTCTTGAAACAGTTATTGAAAAAAATGTCGGCGAACGATTCGGCCAGAATCACCTTGAAACCGAAATCCGCCAGCGCCCAGGGCGCATGCTCGCGGCTGGAGCCACAGCCGAAATTGGCGCGGGTCAGCAAAATGGACGCGCCCCGGTAACGTTCCTGGTTGAGCACGAAACCGGGATTGACCGGGCGGCGGCTGTTGTCCATGTCCGGTTCGCCCTGATCCAGGTAGCGCCACTCGTCAAACGCATTCGGCCCGAAGCCTGAGCGTTTGATGGATTTCAGAAATTGTTTGGGGATGATCGCGTCCGTATCGACGTTGTTGCGATCCAGTGGAGCAACAAGCCCCGTGAAAGTAATGAATTTTTCCATTTCAGAGAATATCCCGTACATCGGCGAAATGTCCGGCAATCGCAGCAGCGGCCGCCATGGCCGGACTGACCAGATGGGTGCGGCCACCCGGCCCCTGCCGGCCTTCAAAATTGCGGTTCGAGGTGGAGGCGCAACGCTCGCCCGGCGAGAGCCTGTCCGCGTTCATCGCAAGACACATCGAGCAGCCCGGCTCCCGCCATTCAAACCCGGCGGCAATGAAGATTTCGTGCAGCCCTTCGGCTTCCGCCTGACGTTTGACCGGCCCGGAACCCGGCACGGCCAGCGCAAGTTTGACGCTTTCCGCCTTCCGGCGGCCTTTCAGAACCGCCGCCGCTTGACGCAGATCCTCGATGCGGGAATTGGTGCAGGAGCCGATGAACACCTTGTCGATTTTGATCGACTGAATCGGCATGTTCGCCTGCAACCCCATATAGGCAAGCGCGCGCTCCATCCCTTCCCGTTTCACCGCATCCGGCTCCTTCCGGGGATCGGGAACCGTAGCGGTCACGGGCACGACCATTTCCGGCGACGTCCCCCAGGTGACCTGGGGCAGGATTTTTTCTGCCTCCAGTTCCACGGTATGGTCGAACACTGCGCCTTCGTCTGAATGCAGGGTGCGCCAGAACGCCACCGCCTTGTCCCAACTTTCACCCTGCGGCGAGAAGGGACGGTTTTTCAGATAGTCGATCGTTGTCTGGTCGACGGCCACCAGTCCCAGCCGCGCACCGGCTTCGATCGCCATATTGCAGAGCGTCATCCGCCCTTCCATCGAAAAAGAACGAATCGCCGAACCGGCAAATTCCATCGCGTACCCCGTGCCGCCCGCCGTGCCGATCCTGCCGATGATGGCGAGCGCCACATCCTTGGCGGTCACGCCCTTGCCCAGACGGCCCTCGACCCGGATCAGCATGGTTTTCGATTTTTTCTGCACCAGGCACTGCGTTGCCAGCACATGCTCGACTTCGGAAGTGCCGATGCCGTGCGCCATTGCCGCAAACGCGCCGTGTGTGGACGTATGCGAGTCGCCACAGACAACCGTCATGCCCGGCAGCACCGCGCCGTTTTCCGGGCCGATCACATGCACGATGCCCTGCCGCGCGTCCCTGAACGGGAAATAGGCGAGCGCGCCAGTCTCACGGATATTGGCATCCAGCGTTTCCACCTGCAGACGCGAAATCGGATCGCGGATGCCTTCTTCCCAATGGTCGGTCGGCGTATTGTGGTCGGCGGTCGCCACGATGCTTGATACGCGCCAAGGCTTGCGGTTAGCCAGTTTCAGCCCTTCAAAGGCCTGCGGACTGGTGACTTCATGCACCAGATGGCGATCAATATAAATCAGCGCCGTGCCGTCCGGCTCTTCGCGCACAAGGTGATCCGACCACAATTTTTCAAACAGCGTCCTGGCATTCATCAAACGTTCCAACAACTACTCGGGAAGGGAAACATTGATTATTTCACATGCCTATCCGTGTTGGTAGCCGGAAAGTGGCGCGCAGAGGGTACGGAAGCTTTGTAGTCTGAACAGAAGAAAAAAGCGGCCATCGAAAGATGACCGCTCCTGGGCTGCGCATGCCCCCTCGATCAGATACTGCGACGACGGCGACGCGCTGCGAGACCGACAATGCCAAGCCCCGACAACAGCAGATACAGCATTTCAGGCTCTGGAATCGCCGAAATACTCCAACCAATGTCTGCCAATCCGGCCAGATCCAGACTAGTCAGGTACTGGCGCTCACCGTACATAATGGAAGGAGTGAAAGCAGCCGTCTGCAATATTCCCGTACCCGGCAACGTACTCTGGGTA
>Ga0209628_10000323_pt1 | contig 28942 bp, 24 predicted proteins | sample TergutCu122P4_FD_187285 | JGI IMG/M metagenome (GOLD analysis project Ga0209628, IMG submission 187285) | Cubitermes ugandensis P4 segment gut microbial communities from Kakamega Forest, Kenya - Cu122 P4 (SPAdes) (version 2) | ecosystem: Host-associated > Arthropoda: Insects > Digestive system...
CCCGACAAAATCGAAAGTGAACCTTGTTTCACCCCGGTTTACAAGCCCACGTCATAACCCTTTGACTGTGAACGCCTTTTTCAATGGGTTTACGACATTTGCGTGTGCGATTGCCCTGGAGGCGACAGCCAGCCTGATCGTCAGTCCGGCTACGCACGCTATTATCGGCTTTCTCGTCGCCATGGCGGCATGGCATGGCGGAGCGTTTTCGGATAACGTACTGCCCTTATTTGCCCAAGGTCGGCTGACATCGTGAAAATCCTGGTTTTTCTGCTCGTTCTCGCCAACCTGTTGTTCTACGCCTTCAGCAATGACTACCTGGGCAAGCCGGAACAGCCGGATGCCGAGCGTGCGGCCCGCCAGGTGCGCCCTGAAAGCCTGGTCATCGTCTCGCGCGACAAGGAGCCGCCCCTGCCGGCGGCCAAGGAACCTCCGGCGGAAACCGCCCCGCCGCCTCCTGCCGCTGCCGTCACGCCTGCCGCCGCCGGGCCGGAAGTCGCAGCAGGCGGTGGCGCCGCCCGCGTCTGCCTGCTCTGGGATCACCTGTCGGCGGCCGATGCCGATCGCCTGGGTTCGCTGCTCGGCGCCCGTTTTCCCGCCTTCACGGTCAAGTGGCTGGAGGGCGGCGAGAACGGCGGCTGGTGGATCTACATTCCGCCGCTGGCGAACAAGGCCGAGGCCGACAAGAAGGCGGGCGAATTGCGCCAACTGGGCATTACCGACTATTTCGTCGTGCCGGACGGCCCTAACCGCTTTGCCATCTCGCTCGGCGTTTTTTCCGGCGAGAAGGGCGGTCAGGAACGTCTCGCCGAGTTGAAAAACAAGGGCGTCCGCTCCGCCCGGTTGATGCCGCGGCCGAACAAGGATGGCACGATCGGCCTGCGCGCCGAGGGGCCGGCGGCGGATCGGGCGGCGCTGCTCGGCGCGTTGAACGGCGGTTTGGCCAGGCCGTCGCCGCGAGCTTGTCCGTGAGCGCCCGGCTCATCGGTCTGACCGGCGGCATCGGCAGCGGCAAGAGCCGGGTTGGCGATCTGTTCGCCGAGCGCGGCGCGACGCTGGTCGATGCCGACGCCATCGCCCACGAACTGACCGGGCCGGGCGGCGCGGCGATGCCGGCGTTGCTCGCCGAATTCGGGCCGCAAGCCGCCGATGCGCGCGGCGCGCTCGACCGCGCCGCGATGCGCCGGCTGGTCTTTGCCGACCCGGAGCGGCGACAGCGGCTGGAAGCCATCCTGCATCCGCTGATCCGCCAGGAATCGACCCGTCGCTGCCAGGCCGCGACGACGCCCTACGTCATGGTCGCGGTGCCGCTGCTGGTCGAGGGCGGCGGCCATCGCGGCGATCACTACTGGCGCATTCTGGTCGTCGATTGCCCGGAAGAATTACAGATTGCCCGCGTCATGGCCCGCAACGGGCACGATGAACCGGCCGTGCGCGCCATCATGGCCGCCCAGGCAACGCGGGCCGAGCGCCTGGCCGCCGCCGACGACGTGATCGTCAATGACGGCGATCTCGCCACCCTGGCGGCGCGGGTCGATGCGCTGCATCGGAACTATCTGCGGCTCCTGGGGAAGATCTGAACACTTCTACAGCTTAAATTTTGTGCAATTCGGCCCCGCCAATCGAAGAATGACATCCGAGTGCTGAGACCCTGCTCATGATCCAAGCCGAACGCATATAAAAAAAGCCAGGTTGCCCCGGCCTTTCCTGATGTCGCTTTGATTTATGTGAAAAGCTTTAATGCAATGGCAACTTGAAATGCCAGAGTACATCAAGAAGCAGGAGCAAGAGGACGAGAGGTTGGATCAACTCGGCCTGTGGAGATGAGTCGCCACCGAGCTGGTGGCTCCAAGAATGCGGGGCCGCGTTAGCGACCCCGACCAGCCGCTTTGAGCGGCTCACAATCGAATGCCCCCGGCTCTGCCGGGGGATGGTTACTCAGATGTAGATTGCAATGGATTTCCATAGCCTGCCATGGACAGGAAAAAGTCCGCAAACCATTGTTATTGCTTGTTATTTTTACTTCTATGGACTACTCTGGATGCTTCTTTGGTGCCCAGGAAGGGACTCGAACCCCCACGGAGTTACCCGCTAGTACCTGAAACTAGTGCGTCTACCAATTCCGCCACCTGGGCACAGGTGCGAGGAGCCGCCATTCTAGAGAAAGAAAAATAAGTGTCAAGTAAAAAACTATCAAAAATCCGCCGCGCCGATCCTTTCATCGAACGCGAATCCGCCCGCTACGATCACCCGTTGCCGTCACGCGAATATGTGATGCAAATCCTCGCTGACGAGGGGCGCCCGCTCGGTTTCGCCGAATTGGCCGGCTTGCTCGACATCGCCGAGGGCGAGCGTGAGATGTTTCTGCGCCGGCTCGGCGCGATGGAGCGCGAAGGCCAGTTGCTGCGCAACCGCAAGGGGGCCTATATTCTGCCCGAGCGGGCCAGCCTGACCGCCGGCAAGATCATGGGTCACCCCGATGGCTATGGTTTTCTGATTCCCGACGACGGCAGCGCCGACATTTTTCTCGACTCGCATCAGATGGGCAAGGTGCTGCACGGCGACCGGGCGCTGGTCCGGGTCACCGGCATCGACCGCAAAGGGCGGCCCGAGGGGAGCATCGTCGAGGTCACCGAGCGGGCCAATTCGCGCATCGTCGGTCGCGTCTTCGTCGAACATGGCGTGGTCGTCGTGGCGCCGGAAAACAAGCGCATTGCCCAGGACATCCTGGTACCGCCGGAGAAGAAGGGCAAGCTCAAGGCTCAATCCGTCCAATCCGGCCAGGTGGTGATGGTCGAGATCATCGAGCAGCCGAGCAAGTTCTCGCAGCCGATCGGGCGCATCGTCGAGGTGCTCGGCAATTATGCCGATCCGGGCATGGAAATCGAGATCGCGTTGAGGAAGCACGATCTGCCCTTTGAATTCTCGCCGGCGGCGCTGGCCGAGAACAAGGCGCTGCCGGCCAAGGTGAAGAAGGCCGACCTGGCCGGACGCGAGGATTTGCGCACGCTGCCGCTGGTCACCATCGACGGCGAGACGGCGCGCGATTTCGACGACGCCGTGTATTGCGAGAAGAAGGGGCGCGGCTGGCGTCTGGTCGTGGCCATCGCCGACGTGTCGCATTACGTGCGGCCGGGCATGGCGCTCGACCAGGAGGCGTTGCAGCGCGGCAATTCCGTCTATTTTCCGCGCCGGGTCATCCCGATGCTGCCGGAAAAACTGTCCAACGGCATCTGCTCGCTGAATCCCGATGTCGAGCGCCTGGCCATGGTTTGCGACATGGACATCGGCGCCGGCGGCAAGGTCGGCGGCTACCGCTTCTATCCGGCGGTGTTCCGCTCGCATGCCCGCCTGACCTACAACCAGGTGTGGTCGTGGCTGTCCGGCGAAACTGCGCCGGAGGACGCGGCGCAGCAGGCGGCGCTGCCCCACCTCAAGAATCTTTACAAGTTGTTCCAGGCTCTGCACAGAGCACGTTCGGCGCGCGGCGCGATCGATTTCGAGACCACCGAGACGCAGATGCTGTTCAATGCCGATGGCAAGATCGAGAACATTGTGCCGGTGGTGCGCAACGACGCGCATCGGCTGATCGAGGAGTGCATGCTGGCGGCCAATGTCTGCGCCTCGGATTTTCTCGCCGCGCACAAGCAGACCTGCCTGTACCGCGTGCATCCCGGCCCGTCCGAGGAAAAACTGAAAAATCTGCGCGCTTTCCTCGGCGAATTCGGGCTGGCCCTGGGCGGCGGCGACGATCCGCGCGCCAAGGACTACGCGGTACTGCTGGAGAAGGTCAAGCTGCGTCCGGATTTCCAGTTGCTGCAAACAGTCATGCTGCGCTCGCTGAAACAGGCCATGTACAGCCCCGACAACGTGGGGCATTTCGGTCTGGCCTACGAGCACTACACGCATTTCACCTCGCCGATCCGGCGTTATCCCGACCTCCTGGTGCACCGGGCGATCAAGGCCGTGCTGGCCGGGGAAAAGTACACGCCGGCCGGCGCCTGGGACGACATCGGCCTGCAATGCTCGGCCACCGAGCGGCGCGCCGATGAGGCCACCCGCGATGTCGAGAACTGGCTGAAGTGCTTCTTCATGAAGGAACGCATCGGCGAGGTATTCGACGGCACCATCTCGGCGGTGACCGGCTTCGGCATTTTCGTTGCCCTCGACGCCATCTACATCGAAGGTCTGGTGCATGTCTCGGAACTGGGCGAGGATTATTTCCAGTTCGACAACATCAAGCATCAGATGCTTGGCGAACGCACCGGCCAGCGCTACCGCCTCGGCGACCGGGTTCGCGTCCGGCTGGTGCGCGCCGATCTGGAAAGCAACAAGATCGATTTCGTGCTGGTGCGCGACGAGAAGAACGCCAGCCGCCGCCGCTCGGCCCGCCGCGACCGACCGGCCACCGCCGAAGACAGCACACCGACCGAAGAAGCGAAATGTATTGACCCGGCAGCGGCGAAAACCGCCGTCAAGAAAGCGTTTGCCAGGAAGGCCGTGGTCAAGAAGGCTTCCGCCAAGGTGGCGCCGGCCAAGCGCAAGCGCGGCGGGGCGAAGCAAGGGTAGGGTGGGTTTCAACCCGCCGATCCAACATCAGTTTGATTTTTGATCGGCGGGACAGTGCTGTTGACCGGCGGATCAAGTCCCGTCCCGGAGCCCGCCTTGCGGGTGATGGACGCCACCAGCGAGCCGAGCTTCACATCATCGTCGATGATTCCGAGGTGGCGCTGTGCGTTGGCATCGTCGGTTTCGTCGTTCATGGTGGGTTGAGCCTATCAGCCAGCCGCGCCATGCCCTGCTGTAATTTGGCGTGGTAGCTGCGGGCCAGGATGGGTAGAGCGTAGTGTTTTGCCGGGGGACATAGGTTAGCGAAACCCATCCATTTCCCTCAACATCTCAATCTTCCGGCGTCAGATCGCTAATCGCCCTGGCTTCATCAATCAGCGCCGACAGGCTGGCGCCACGGACGATGGAGTCGTCGTGGATGAAATGCAATTCGGGCAAAGTGTGGATGTGAATGCGCCGCCCCAGTTCGCGGCGCAGGAAGCCGGCGGCGCGTTTCAAGCCCTGCTCGACCTCGGCCAAGTGGTCGTCGTTGAGCGTGGCGAAATAGACCTTGGCGTGGGCATAGTCCGGTGTCAGTTCAACGGCGGTGAGGCTGACCATGCCGACGCGTGGGTCTTTGAGTTCGCTGCGGATCAGGTCGGCCAAGTCGCGGCGCACTTGCTCCGCAACCCGGTCGCTGCGCTGGAAGGCTTTTTTCTTCATGTGGCGTAGTGGGCAAAGGCCCGCTCGACTTTCTGATCCGGGCCGAAGTGGAACACCTCGGCGGCCAGACGGCCATGCGGCCCCTTGTAGTAGAGCGTGAGGCTATTCACGCCGGCCAGCACGGAGAGCAGTTCAAATTTGAGATCGGGGATCAACGCCAGGGCTTGGCGCCAATAGGCGCCGACCGCCGCCTTGCCGCGTAGCGTGCCAGAAGGCTCCCCCGCCATCTGGATGATGAAGGGCGACGACATGGCAAAGTCCTCGGCGTAATGCGCAAGGACTTTGTCCACATCATGGGCGTTCCAGGCCGCGACCCAATCGGCGGCGAAATGTTCGGCGAATGCCTGATCCATTTGGCCCATTACAGCGTGCGCGCCACTTCCTGGATTTCGTACACTTCGAGCTGGTCGCCTTCGGCAATGTCGTTGTTGCCCTTGAGCGACAGGCCGCATTCAAAGTTGGAGCGGACCTCCTTGACATCGTCCTTGAAGCGCTTGAGCGAATCCAGTTCGCCGTCCCACTGCACCACGTGGTTGCGCAGGAGCCGCACGCGGGAGCCGCGCCTGACGACGCCATCGAGCACGTAGCAACCGGCGATGGCGCCGACCTTGGAGACGTGAAAGACCTGGCGAATCTCGACCTGGCCGATGATCTGCTCGCGTCTTTCCGGCGACAACATGCCGGAGAGGGCGGCCTTGACGTCGTCGACGGCATCGTAAATGATGTTGTAGTAGCGAATGTCGACGCCGAAACTCTCGGCCAGCTTGCGCGCGCCGGCATCGGCGCGGATGTTGAAGCCGATGATGACGGCGCCGGAAGCCTGCGCCAGGTTGACGTCGGATTCGCTGATGGCGCCGACCGCGCCGTGGATGATCTGGACGCGGACTTCCTCGTTGGACAGTTTGGCCAGGGTCTGCACCAGCGCTTCCTGCGAGCCTTGCACGTCGGCCTTGACGATCAGCGACAGGGTCTTGGTTTCGCCCTCCTCCATCTGCTGGAACATGTTTTCCAGCTTGGCGGCTTGCTGCTTGGCCAGTTTGACATCGCGGAACTTGCCCTGGCGGAAGAGCGCGATTTCGCGCGCCTTTTTGTCGTCGGCCAGAACGATGGCTTCCTCGCCAGCCGCCGGCACGTCGGAGAGGCCGAGAATTTCGACCGGAATCGACGGCCCGGCCTCATTGATCGCCTTGCCGTTCTCATCGAGCATGGCGCGTACCTTGCCGAAAACCTGGCCGGCCAGCACGACATCGCCGCGCTTCAGCGTACCCGAGGTCACGAGCATGGTGGCCACCGCGCCGCGTCCCTTGTCGAGACGGGCTTCGATAATCAGGCCCTTGGCCGGAGCCGCCTTGGGCGCGGTCAGTTCAAGAATTTCCGCCTGCAACAGCACCTGTTCCAGCAACTCGTCGATGCCGGTGCCCTTCTTTGCCGATACCGGGCAGAAGGGCGAGTCGCCGCCGTATTCTTCGGGAATCACGCCTTCGGCGATCAGTTCCTGCTTGACGCGGTCGGGGTTGGCGTCGGGTTTGTCGATCTTGTTGACCGCCACCACCAGCGGCACGCCGGCGGCCTTGGCGTGGTGGATGGCTTCCTTGGTCTGCGGCATGACGCCGTCGTCGGCGGCCACGACCAGGATGACGATGTCGGTGGCCTTGGCGCCGCGCGCGCGCATGGCGGTAAAGGCTTCGTGGCCCGGCGTGTCGAGGAAGGTAATCATGCCGCGCTCGGTTTCGACGTGATAAGCGCCGATGTGCTGGGTGATGCCGCCAAATTCGTTAACCGCCACCCTGGTCCGGCGGATGTAGTCGAGCAGCGAGGTCTTGCCATGATCGACGTGACCCATGACGGTGACCACCGGAGCGCGCGGCTCAGACGCCACGTCCTTGTGCTCGGCGCTGTCCTCGAGGAAGGCGTCGGGGTCGTCGAGCTTGGCGGCAAACGCCTTGTGGCCCATTTCCTCGACGACGATCATCGCCGTTTCCTGATCGAGCACCTGGTTGATGGTGACCATCGACCCCATTTTCATCATGACCTTGATGACTTCGATGGCCTTGACCGACATTTTGTGCGCCAGGTCGGAAACCGAGATGGTTTCCGGCACATGCACGTCGCGGACGATGATTTCGGTCGGCGCCTGGAAGCTGCCTTGACCGTCGTCGGCCCCGTGACCGTGCTTCTTGTGGCCGCCGCGGCCGCTTTTCCACGACGAACCGGTATCGGCCGAGCGGGTCTTGATGCCCGGCTTTTTCTTGCCTTCGTCGCGGCCGCTGTTGCCGCCGCCTTTTTTACCCTCCCTGCCCGGCGCGTCGGGACGTTTGTGCAGCGTGCCTTTCTCGCCCGGCGCTTCCTGCGTCTTGGCCTGGGCAGCCGCCTGCTGCTTGGCCTGCTCGGCCAGCTTGGCAGCGACGGCAGCGGCTTCGGCCTGCTGGCGCATCTGCACCAGTTGCGCTTCGCGCGCCTGCTTGTCGCGCAATTCCTTTTCCTGAATTTCGCGCAGGCGGCCGGAACGGCGCGCTTCTTCCTCGCGGGCGCGCAACTCCTTCTCGCCGATGATGGCGGCGCGGTCGAGCACCGGGACCGGCCTGGCGGCGGGAGCTTCCTCCGCCGCGGACACGGCTTCGACTTCGGCTTCGACGACCGGCTCCGGCGCCACGTCGACCTCGACCGGGGCCGGCTCGATGACCTCGATCGCGGCCGGAATTTCGGCGACCGGCTCCGGCGCGGCCAGCGCGGGCGCTTCTTCCTCGGCGACCTCGGCTTCCGGCAAATGATCGGCGACATCGCGCTTGACCAGCACGCGCTTCTTGCGCACTTCAACCTGCACCGTGCGCGCCCGGCCATGGGCGTCGGTGGCCTTGATTTCCGAGGTCTGCTTGCGGGTCAGGGTGATCTTGGTCTTGGATTCGTCGCCATGCGAGCGGCGCAGATAATCGAGCAACCGGGTCTTGTCCTGGTCGGTCAGCGCATCGTTGTCGCCCTGCTTGGCGAGGCCGGCCTTGCCCAATTGCTCAAGCAGGGCGGCGACCGGCATTTTCAGTTCAACGGCAAATTGTGAAACAGTTGTTGCGGACATGCTTGCTACCTCCCGCTCACTCGAACCAGTGAGCACGCGCCTTGAGAATGAGTTCCTTGGCACGCTCGTCATCGATGCCGGTCATTTCCGTGAGTTCATCCACCGCCAGTTCGGCGAGATCGTCGCGGGTCTTGATGCCGTGTTCAGCCAGTTTGGCGGCCAGTTCCTTGCTCATGCCTTCAAGGCCGATCAGATCCTCGGCGACGCTTTCCAGCTTCTCCTCGGTAGCGATGGCCTCGGTCAGCAGAATATTGCGCGCCCGATTGCGCAATTCGTTGACGATGTCCTCGTCCAGCCCCTCGATTTCGAGCATTTCGGCCAGCGGCACGTAGGCCACTTCCTCCAGCGTCGAGAAGCCTTCCTCGATCAAGAGGTCGGCCAGTTCCTCGTCGATGTCGAGCTTTTCCATGAAGGTGACGCGGGTCACGGCGTATTCGGCCTCGGAGCGCTTGACCGACTCGTCCTGGGTCATCAGGTTGATGGTCCAGCCCGTCAGTTCGGAGGCCAGGCGGACATTCTGGCCGCCGCGGCCAATGGCGATGGCCAGGTTGTCCTCGTCGACGACCACATCCATGACGTGCTTTTCCTCATCGACGACGATGGAGGACACCTCGGCCGGCGCCAGCGCGCCGATCACGAACTGCGCCGGATCGGCCGACCACAGCACGATGTCGATATTCTCGCCGCCGATCTCGTTCCTCACCGCCGTGACGCGCGAACCGCGCAGCCCGACGCAGGTGCCGATCGGATCGACGCGCGGATCGTTGGACTTGACGGCGATCTTGGCGCGCAGGCCGGGATCGCGGGCGCAGGCTTTCAACTCCATCAGGCCGTCGTCGATTTCCGGCACTTCCATCTCGAAGAGCTTGATGACGAATTCCGGCGCCGTGCGCGACAGAATGATCTGCGGGCCGCGGGCATTGCGGTCGATGCGCAGCAGATAAGCGCGGATGCGGTCGCCGACGCGCAGGTTTTCCTTCGGAATCATCTCGTCGCGCGGCAGCAGCGCCTCGATCTTGCCAGTCTCGACGATGGCGTTGCCGCGCTCCATGCGCTTGATGGCGCCGGAAACGACATACTCCTTGCGCTCCAGGAAATCGGTCAGAATCTGCTCGCGCTCGGCGTCACGAATCTTCTGCAAAATCACCTGCTTGGCGGCCTGGGCGCCGATGCGGCCGAAGTCGATCGGCTCCAGCGGCTCCTCCAGCGAATCGCCGGCCTCGATCTCGGCATCATCCTTCTGCGCCTCCGACAGCGGCACCTCGAGAAACTCGTTGACGTACTCGTTATCCGGCACCACCTGCCAGCGACGGAAGGATTCGTAATTGCCGGTATTGCGGTCAATCGAAACCCGCACGTCAGCCTCGTCGTGGATACGCTTCTTGGTCGCCGAAGCCAGCGCCATTTCCAGGGCGCTGAAAACGATTTCCTTGCCGACGTTCTTCTCGCGGGCCAAGGCATCGACCAGCAGCAAAATTTCACGGCTCATGGGCTACAACCTCCTGGTTCTTCAGTCGAAACGAGGCACCAGACGGGCCTTCTCGATTTGGGTAAATTCCAGTTCCACGTCATCTTTTTCCAGGCGCAGGCGAACCTTGCCCTCCTCGCAACCCAGCAACTCGCCCTGAAAATTGCGGCGGCCAGCCAGCGGAATGCGAATCTTGATCTGGATCTCCCGCCCGGCAAAACGGACGAAATCCTCGGCCTTCCTGACCACGCGATCGAGTCCCGGCGAGGAGATTTCCAGCCGGTCGTAATCGACATTCTCGACCTCGAAAACGCGCGTCAACTGCTGCGACACCCGCGCGCAATCCTCGACATCGACGCCGCTCTCCTTGCCTGGCGCGTCGATGAAAACGCGAATGGTGCGACCGCGCGGCGACATCTCGATGTCGACCAGTTCAAAGCCCAGACCGCTCACGGTCGTTTCGATCAGCGTGTTTAAATCCATGACCACAAATGAAAAATGGGCGTAACCGCCCATCTCGTGAAAAAAGATGCCCGCCAACATGACGGGAGAACCAAACCTGTGAATTATAACGGGGTTACCGTCCCCGGTAAATGAATCTGACGGACTGACATGAAACCGCGCGGGCCATGCGGCGGCTGATGAGCCGCACAGTCCCCGCCCGCCTTCATCCCGAACTCTTGCCGGAATGCGCCTTCAGCCACTGCCGCCCGCTGGCTGTCAGGCGGTAACGCTGCTTGCTGCTGCGCGGCTTGTCGGGCTGGGTCATTTCGAGCTTCCTCAAATCCCGGGGCGATTCAGACCAAGACACCGTTTGAAGCCATGACCATTTGGTACAATCGTGAAGCCTGAACTGTTCAACAGAAAACCCGTTCAGCACGGAACGAAATCCAGCACCAATCGTCCGGGATGCGACACGTAATCAAAAATACAGGGGATCAAATGCGAGGCTTGGCAAGGTTGGTGGGGATATCTTTCATGCGTGTTGGCGTTCCGGCCATGGTTTTGGCCGTGCTGCTATCGGCGCCGGCGGCAACCTGGGCGCAATCCGGTGCCGCGCAATCCGTTGTCGAAACAGTGGCCAGCCGCTCGGCGCGGGTACAACTGGCCGACACTGATGCCGACACCATTTTCGCGCTGACCGCCGAGGGCGCCGCTCTTTATGATCGGGATGTGGTCAAGCTCTCCGGCTATCAGTATTGCAGCCAGGCGGTTGCTCTGGCCGATGCTGGCGACATCCGCCAGAGCGTGCGCGCAGCCAGCAAGGCGCTGCACCTGGCCGAGCGCACCAACGACCCCAACCTGCGCGCCCTCGCCAACCGCGATCTGGCCATTGCCTTCAGCTACGCCGGCCAGTTCGACAAAGCCGTCGAATTTGCCCGCGAGGCGTTGCGTTCCCCGGCGCGTGACCCCAAACTCGTGGTTGGCCCGGCCAACAAAGTCATCGGCGACGTGCAAGCGCGGCGCGGCGACTTCGCGGGCGCCATTGCCACCTATGAAACTGCGCTGGCCGGCAGCTCCCAGCGTTATACGCCGCTGGTCCAGGTCTCGCTGGCCAATGCCCTGATCGAATCGGGCGACCCGGCGGAAGTTGAGCGGGCGGCGCAGATTCTCGGCCAACTCAAGCCGCCCGCCGACCCGGCGCTGGCCCTGCAACTGGAGCGCACGCGCGGGCGCCTGCTGCTGGCGCAGAACAAGCCGGAAGAGGCGCGGCAAGTTTACCAGCGGCTCAGTGCGCAGAGCGGCGGCAGCGATGGCGGTTATGCCCGCCTCTGGGGCTGGGATGGCGTCGGGCGTGCCAATCTGGCGCTCGGCGACAAGCAAGGCGCGGCTGATGCCGTCTTACGCGCGCTTGGCGAAGTCGATGCCGTGCGGGCGCGTTTTCGCAGCGAAGAATTCAAAATGGGGCTGTTCTCCGATCTGCAAGACGTATTTGATCGCGGGGTCGGTCTCTATAGCGAACTCGGCGACGCCCCCAAGGCTTTTGAACTGAGCGAACGCAGCCGCTCACGCGCCCTGCTTGATTCCGTGCGTGAGCGCGCCCAACTCAAGACCGACCTCACTGGCGGCGCCATCGACCTGCCCACCCTGCAACGTGCGCTGGCCAGCGACGAGCGCGTCGTCCAGTTCCACGCCCTGCCAGACCGGCTGGTCGTCTGGATGGTCAGCCCAGGCGGCATCGAATCCAGAACCATCGACATCAAGCGCACCGAACTCGACGAACTGGTCGAAACCTTCCGTAACTCCATCGTGCGCGGACGGCGCGCCGCCATTGCCAACGCCGAAAAACTCGGCGACGCCCTCATCGCCCCGCTCAACCTGGCCGAGGGTCAGCGCCTGATCGTCGTCCCGCATGGGCCGCTGCACTACCTGCCCTTCCAGGCATTGCGCGTCAATGGGCGCTATCTGATCGAGGCGCATCCGATTGCCGTCGTCCCCTCGATGAGCATCGCGGCCCAGCTGGCGCAGCGCCCGCCGCGCGTGGCGGCAGCGCTGACGGCCTTCGGCAACCCGCAAATCGCCGAAAAATACGACCTCCCCGGCGCCGAAGCCGAGGTCAGGCGGATCACCCAATTCTTCCCGCGCAACGAAATCTTCCTCGGCGCGCAAGCCACCAAAACGCAATTCAACGAAACCGTGGGCAAGGCGCCGATCATGCACATCGCCGCCCATGCCCAGGCTGACGAAGTCGATCCCCTGTACTCGCGCATTCTCCTCGCCAACGAGAACGGCCAGCAGAGCTTCCTCGAAGCGCGCGAAATCCTCGATCTGCCGCTGCAAGGCACCGCCCTCGTCACCCTCTCCGCCTGCGAATCCGGCCTTGGCCGCGTCGCCGGCGGCGATGAAGTGCTCGGCTTTCCGCGCGCCTTCCTCTCGGCTGGCGCCTCGGCCCTGATCGCCTCGCTGTGGCCGGTTTCCGACGAAGCGACCGAAATGCTGATGGATACGCTCTACCGCGAACTCGCCGCTGGCCACGACCTGCAACGCGCCATGCAGGCCGGTCAACTCGCCGTATTGCACCGGACGCAAACCGCGCATCCCTTCTTCTGGGCGCCCTTCAACCTGATCGGTGATTGGCGCCTGAGCGTTTCCCAAGGGCAATGAGACAAACAAAATGCCATCCTTCACCATGCCCGCATCTCCGTCACGCTGCTCGCGCTCACCGCCCTGGCCGCCGCCGCCCAGGCGCAAGAGCTGGTCCCGGCGCAAGGCGGCTGTGCCACCTGTGCCCCCGCCGCCCCCACGCAAGCGCCGCAAGCCATGCCCGCCATGCCCGCCATGCCGGCAGCGCCGGCCGGCTTTCGCCTCAACGGCGTGCGCCTGTCCGGCGCGCAGGCCCTCGACACCGCCGAACTCGATGCCCTCACCGCCCCCTACATCAACCGCAACGTCACGCTGGCCGACCTCGAAACACTGGCCCAGCAAATCGGCCAAAAATACCGTGAGCGCGGCTACTTTCTCGCCCAAGCCGTCGTCCCCGTGCAAAACGTCAAAAACGGCATCGTCGAAATCAGCGTCATCGAAGGGCGTCTTGGCCGCATCACCATCAACGTTGCCCCCGACGCCCCCGTCAGCGAAAGCGTGGTACGCGCCTTCCTCGCGCCGCTACAAGAAGGGCAGGCCCTCAACGGCCCGCAATACGAGCGCGCCATGCTGCTCCTCTCCGACCTCCCCGGCATCCTCGTCAGTTCGTCGCTCGAAGAAGGCACGCAGACCGGTACCACCGATCTCACCGTCAACGTCACCGCCGCCCGGCGCTTCACCTTCAGCGCCGACGCCGACAACCAGGGCACCAAAGAAACCGGTCGCTACCGCGCCGGTGGCAGCGTGCGCTGGGCCAGTCCTCTGAGCCTCGGCGACAACCTCGATGCCCGGCTGATGATCTCCAATAACAGCGACCTCAAGTTCGGCCGCATCTCCTACGAAGCGCCGCTCGGCGCCGACGGCCTGCGCGGCAGCATCGGCTACTCGCGCGTCGACTACCAGATCGGCGGCGACTTCGCCAACCTCGACCCCTACGGCACCGCCGACATCATCGATGCCTCGCTCAGCTACCCGCTCATCCGTTCCCGCCGGCAAAACCTGTTCCTGCGTCTGAGCGCCGAAAACAAAAGCCTCAAAGACAACTACCGCGCCATCGACTTCTCCGCCAAAAAGCGCGTAGACGGCCTCAGCCTTGGCTGGACCTGGGAACTGCGCGACAACCTCCTCGGCGGCGGCTACACCGCCACCTCCGGCATCTGGTACCACGGCCGGCTCGACATCCGCGACGACTTCAGCAAAAACGCCGATCAAGGCCCCACCGGACGCAACACTCAGGGCGAATTCGACAAATACACCCTGCAAGCCTCGCGCCTGCAACGCATTGTCGACCGCCATTCCCTCTACCTCTCCCTCGGCGGTCAATGGTCCGGCGGCAACCTCGACGCCTCCGAAAAACTCTCGCTCGGCGGCGCGCGCGGCGTGCGCGCCTACTCCTCCGGCGAAGCCCTCGTCGACGAAGGCGTCATCGGCACCGCCGAGTGGCGCTGGACCATCGACAGCGCGCTGACCCCATTCCTCTTCTACGACGCCGGCTGGGGCCGGCTCAGCAAAGACCCGCTCCCCGGCGAAAGCGGCAATCGCCAGACCCTGCGCGGCGCCGGCCTTGGCCTGGAATGGGTGCAAGCCGGCAACTTCTCCATCAACGCCACCGTCGCCTGGCGCGCCGGCACCCGCGCCGGCCGTACCGACGGCGGCGACCGCAACCCCCGGCTGTTCCTGCAACTGCAAAAAGTATTCTGATGGACAAGCGGCATTCCACCTCCCCGGCTTCCTTGGCGGAAGGCACCTCAAAACTCCCTCCCCCGCTTGCGGGGGAGGGCTGGGGTAAGTGTTACGCAAGCCATTGTTTTTACTGCCACCCCCATCCCGACCTTCCCCCGCAAGCGGGGGAAGGCGTAGCGCAGAGGGTTTTTGCGACAGCCTCTGCGGGGGAGGGGGTTTTTGGCGGCATCCGCAAGCGGGGGAAAGAAACCGCCCGGCGGGTTGGGATGCGGAGGTATTCAGCAATACCCGATGGCGTCGAGCGTCCTCAAAATATCGGCGAGCACATCCTCCGTGCTGCCCAGCACATCATGATTCCAGTAGCACAAGACGCGCCAGCCGTGACACTCGAACCAGGCATCGCGGCTGGAATCGGCGGTCGGATTGTGCTGCCCGCCGTTGATTTCAACGATGAGCCGTTTTTCGACGCAAGCAAAATCGGCGATGAACGGGCCGATGGGGCACTGCCTGCGAAACCTGCAATCGGCCAGTTGGCGTCCACGAAGCCGTCGCCACAACTGTTGTTCCGCATCGGTCATGTTGGCGCGCAACTGGCGCGCAAAATCTTTTTTGGCGTTTTCACGCATTACGCTTGCCTCTATTCCGAACCCGCCCCCATCCCGACCTTCCCCCGCAGGCGGGGGAAGGAGAAACCGTCCACCCGCAGCAGCCCCAAAACCCCCACCCCCGCCCGCAGCAGCCCAAAAAAAACTCCCTCCCCCGCTTGCGGGGGAGGGCTGGGGAGGGGGGGAGAGCCAGCACGCCTCGCCCGGATTATCTCCCATTCCCCCATCCCGACCTTCCCCCGCAGGCGGGGGAAGGAGACCAACGCCCATCCCGACCTTCTCCCGCTTGCGGGTGAAGGAGACACCCACCACGTCACAGTGAGTACCCCGCCATGAACACACGTCCTCATTTCATCCCCAGCCGTCCGCGCCCGCTGGCGTTCGCGGTTGCCTGTGCGCTGGCCGCCCCGGCCCTGGCGCAAACCCTGCCCACCGGTCTCAACGTCATCTCCGGCGGCATCACCGCCAACACGGTCGGCAACGTCATGACCGTCAGCCAGACCGCGCCGCGCGCCATCGCGCAGTGGAACAGCTTCAACATCGGCGCCGGCAACACCGTCAACTTCGTGCAGCCCAGCGCTGCCGCCGTCGCCCTCAACCGCGTGGTCGGCGGCAACCCCTCCACCATTGCCGGCACCCTCAACGCCAACGGCCACGTCTGCCTCATCAATCCCAACGGCGTGCTGTTCAGCCAGGGTTCCAGCGTCAATGTCGGCGGTTTGATCGCCTCCACGCTCGATGTCGGCGACAGCAACTTCCTCGCCGGCGGTACGCTGAAATTCACGCGCGCCGACGGCAATGGCGCCAGCGTCGTCAACCAGGGCCGCATCACCGCCGCCCAGGGCGGCACGGTGGCCATGCTGGCGGCGAAGGTCACCAACGCCGGTACCATCAGCGCCCCCGGCGGCACGGTCGGGCTGGTCTCGGCCCAGGCCGTCACCGTCGATTTCGATGGCGATGGCCTGACCTCCTTCAAGATCCCCGCCAACACTGCGAGCCAGGCGCTGGTCGACAACAGCGGCCAGATCGACGCCGACGGCGGGCGCATCGCCCTAGTGGCGGCGTCTACCGTCACCGAGCGGGTGGTGAATCAGAGCGGCGTGCTGCGCGCCCGTTCCATCAGCAGCCGGAACGGCGAAATCCTGCTCGGCGGCGACACCGCCAGCGGCAACGAAGTCGCCGTCGGCGGCACGCTCGATGTCTCGGGCAGTGCGGCGGGCGTGACCGGCGGCTCGGTGAAGATCGACGCCAACCAGATCCAGATTGCCGGCGCGCAAATCAATGCCAACGGGGCAGGGCAGGGCGGTAGCATCGCCGTCACCGCCAGGAGCGCGGCGGGCGATGGCGTGATCAGCCTCGATGCCGATGCCGCGCTGCATGCCGACGCCACCGGGCCGCAAGGCGACGGCGGCCGGATCGACCTCTTGGCCGACCAGCGCCTGAGTGCGCACGGCACCCTCAGCGCCCGCGCCGGCGCGGCGGGCGGCAACGGCGGCTTCGTCGAAACCTCGGCGGCGGCGGTGGATTTGCGCGGCATCCGGGTGGACGCCTCGGCCCCCAAGGGCAAGGGCGGGTCGTGGCTGATCGACCCCGACAATATCAGCATCGTGCATACCGGGAACACGCCCATCCTTGCCTACGATTCTGTTGTGTACGACGGCGACATCAACAATAACCTCAACACGCTTGGCGTCATGACTATCGACACCGCCGGCGGGTCGCCGGGCAACATCACCTTTGAAGGGAATGTTCAAATCCTCAAAACCGCCGGTGGCAACGCCACGCTGACGCTGAACGCCGACAATGACATCTCGAATGTCCTGGGCTACCCCGCGCCGGTCATCCAGTCCACGGCGGGCGCGCTGAATGTCGAGTTCACGGCCAATGGCGCCGTGAGGTTTGTTGGCGGTCAGATCGCCACCAACGGCGGCTCGGTGCAGATGAGTGCGTTCAACAGCGGGGTGGCGCTGTCCGGCGCGACCATCGACTCCCGGACAGCCGCCGGCACGGGCGGGAACGTGACGATCCGAGGCGTGGCCAACGGCACTCTCGAAGGCGTTTTAGTGGACAACAGCCGGATTTTCGCCGGAACAGGCAGTGTGTCGATCACCGGCTTGCACACCGCCGCGGAAACCTCTGGGCTGGTCATCTATGGCGATACGCCAGGCAGCCGCATCGAAACGAGTAGCGGCAATATCACGCTGCTCGGCAGCACCGGGGGACTCGGCTCCGGCGTGTCGATTGCCGGCAGCGACAGCGGCGTCGCCGATACCGTCATCACTACCACCAACGGCGGCCGGATCGACGTGGTGGGCAGTTCCCAGACCGGCACGCCCGGCGTGTTGATCTACCACTATTCGATCATCAGCGGCAGCGCCAATGTGATTCTGCGCGCCGGCAACGATGGTTCGGGCGACGCGCTGGTGATCGACGGCACGGTGCATGCCGCCGGCGTGTTGAACCTGCGCCCCGGCGAGGTGGATACGGCCGGTAACGCGGTCGACCGCACGGGCGACCCGATCACGCTGGCCGGTTCCGGCAACGGCTTTTCGATTTCGGGAGCCGAATTGGCCAAACTGAGCGCCGCCACCATCGTTGTCGGCAGCAATGCGCAGGCGGGCGACATCATGGTGTATGACAACATCGCCACCACGTCGCCGCTGACCCTGCAAGCCGGCGGCGGGGGGGGCATCCTCCTCTCGGGGCCGGTCGATAATACGCCCCGGCTGGGCCTGGTCAGCGCCGGCAACATCAACCAGACGACGGGCGCCGACATCACCGCCGGCGATCTGTTTGCGCGCTCCAGCGGCGGCGGCGTGTACCTGTCAAACCCCGGCAACAACGTCAGCAACAACACCCTCAACGGCGGCGCGGCAGGGCAGTTCCTCTTCACCAACTCCGGCCCACTGACCATCGGCCCGGTCAGCGTCACCGGCTTCAACGCGGCGACCAACGCGCCCATGACCCTCACGGCCAACACCCTCACGGCCGACACGGTGTTGGTGCAGACGCTGACCGGCAACCTGACGCTGGGCATGAACGTCAGTGGCGCGGCGGGCGTCGATCTGATCACGGCGGCGGCTTTCCGCAACGCCGCCAACTACACCCTCAACGGCGGCGCGGGCGGCTGGCGCGTCTGGGCCAATACCTGGGTCGGCGAAACGCGCGGCGGTCTGGCAGGGACTTCGGGCAATCTGCCCAATCTCTTCAACTGCACTTACATGGGAACCTGCGGGCCGGCCATCCCCGCGACCGGCAACCACTTCATCTACACCGGACAGCCGACGGTCACGGTCACCATCGCCAACCAGCTACGCTATGAGACCGAGGCCAACCCGCCGCTGACTTATACCGTCTCCGGATTCCTCCTCGGCGATACCGCCAGCAACCTGACCGGCCTGCTGCCACTGACCACCGCCCCGGCAGGCAGCCCGCCAGGCAATTACCCGATTTACGGCGGCTCCGTGACCTCGGCGGCAGGTTATAACGTTAACGTGACGCCCGGCATGATGATGATTTTGCCGGGCGCGCCACCGGTCGTTACCCAACCCATTGGGCCGATTGGGCCGACGGTCGTTACCCCGATTCAGCCAGGTACTGGCGGTGGTGGTGGCACTGGTGGTGGTGGCGGTGGCGGTGGCGGTGGTGGTGGTGGTGGTGGTGGCGGTGGTGGTGGTGGCACTGGTGGTGGCACTGGTGGCGGCACTGGCACTGATCAGCAAGCTCAGCCCGACCTGCCGCTGCCGGAGGAGGTGCGCGAAGCGGAGAACTCCCATGGCGCCGAACGTGAATTCGGCCTCGCCCCGGTCTGTCTGGCGACCGACATGCTGAGCACCAACGCCGCGCAAGATAGCGACACGCTTGCCCAGGAATGGGCACGCGTCGGTGCTCGCCCCCGGCTGACAAGTTGCATCAGAACCGACCGCAACAACGGCTGCTCCGATTTCTGACCGGCGTTTTGCACGCCATCCCATCGTTGTTCCGGAGGGGGCAGCCCATGACATATACAAAAGGGAGACAGCCATGCACAAAACCATCACGCCGCGCCTGATTCCCGCGTTGCTCGCCATCGCCTTTTCCGGAGGCGCGGCGGCTTCCGGCTTTCAGTTGATTGAACAAAACGCCAGCGGCATTGGCAATGCCTACGCTGGCTCGGCCGCCGTTGCGGAAAATGCCAGCACCATTTTCTACAACCCGGCGGGCATGACGCAGTTGAAGGATCGCGAAGTATCGCTCGGTATCGCCGCGGTCAGGCCAATCTTCACCTTCCATGACAGCGGCCGCAGCGTTGGCCTTCCCGGCGGCGAGGGCGGCGATGCCGGCCATCTGGCCCTGTTGCCCAATGCCTACCTTTCCTGGCGGTTGAGCGAACAGTGGTACGCCGGCCTCGGCTTTGGCGCGCCGTTTGGCCTGATGACGGAATACGACGATCCCTGGACCGGCGGCGCGCAGTCCAACAAGTTTGACATCAAGACCTACAACATCAACCCGTCTCTGGCCTGGAAAGTCAATGAACAGGTTTCCCTGGGCATGGGCCTGAACTGGCAGCGGATCGAGGCGGAATACAGGCGCACGGCGGCGGTAGGACTCGGCGTTCCGGGGGCCGCCCTGGGTCCCTTGGCGCCTCTGGCTCCTGCGATCAATGGCGCCTTGCCCAACACGACCATGAAGCTGAAGGCGGACGACAACGCCTGGAGCTGGAATGTTGGCGCCTTGTTCAGCATCACGCCGGATACCCGGATCGGCGTTTCCTATCGTTCCAGGATTCGTTACCAGATGAGCGGCAAAGTCACCACCAGCGGCGCCTTGCTGGGCGTTCCCGTGGTGGGGGCCATGGTGCCGGCCTCCGTGCCGGCCAAGTTGAACGTTGATTTGCCAGATGCCTTCATCCTGAGCGGCGCACATCAACTGAACGAGCGCTGGCAGTTGCTCGCCGATGTCTCCTGGACGGGCTGGAGCTGCATTCCCAGGATCGACATCAAGTCGAACGGCGCGACCCTGCAGACGCTCAATACCGATTTCAAGGATACGTGGCGTGTTGCCCTCGGCGCGAATTACCAGGTCAACGACGCCTGGAAGTGGAAAGTCGGCGTCGCCTATGACCAGACGCCGATCAAAAGGGCCGAGACTCGCCTGGCCTCGTTGCCGGATAACGACCGTGTCTGGTTGTCCACGGGCGTGCAATGGAAGGTGACGAAGGATTCGGCGCTTGATTTGGGCGTCGCTTATTTGTACCTGAAGGATGCCCGGATCAGGAACGACCAGAGGTACGACCCGGCAACCGGGAAACCCTCATTGGCGGGGCTTCCCGTATCCTACGGCTCTCTCGACGGCTACTACAAGGACTCCGTCTGGATCGTGGGCGTGCAGTACTCCGCCAGTTTCTGATTGGCGAACGATCCAGGGGCGGCGTTCCCGCGAGGGAGCGCCGTTTTGACTTTGCCGGACGGCACACAGGAGCATCCATGACCATCCTGGCCATCATTTTCGATGTGGACGGCACACTCGCCGACACCGAGGAGGCGCATCGCCTTTCCTTCAACAAAGCCTTCGCCGACCATGATCTCGACTGGCATTGGGATGTCGCGCTGTACGACAGGCTGCTTGCCGTCACCGGAGGCAAGGAGCGCATCAAGCGCTTTGTCGAGCAATATCGGCCCGATTTCGTTAAACCCGCCGACTACGACGATTTCATCAAACGCCTGCACCAGAGCAAAACCGGCTACTACACCGCCATGCTGGCCGACGGATTGATTCCGCTACGGCCCGGCGTCCGGCGCTTGATCGATGAGGCCGGCGCGGCCGGTCTCAAACTCGCCATCGCCACCACGACCTCGCCGGAAAACGTCTCGGCGCTGCTCGAAATCGGCCTGGGCAAGGACTGGAACAAGCGCTTCGCCAGCATCGGCTGCGGCGACATCGTGGCGCACAAAAAACCCGCGCCGGATATTTACCACTGGGTTCTCAATGACCTCGGCCTGACCGCCGCCGATTGCATTGCCCTGGAGGATTCCAGCAACGGCCTGCAAGCCAGTCTCGCCGCCGGAATCCGCACTTACATCACCGTCAATCCCTACACGCGCCATCAGGATTTCAGCGGCGCGGCGGCGGTGTTCGAGGATTTGGCGACGGTCAGCCTGGAACGGCTTGTCGGCGGCTAGGGCGATTTTGATTCATTTGCCGACATGCAAAAGCGTAATCGTTTGGGAGTAGGTTGGCGGTGAGCCGTAGGCGAACCCCAACATCGGCTGCCCTGCGGCCTTCTGCTCGTTGGGGTTCGTTTCGCTAGAGCAATTTCGCTTCAAGTGGTTGCACTTCCCCCTCATCCCAACCTTCCCCCGCGCGCGGGGGAAGGAGCGAGATTCCCTCCCCCGCTTGGCGGGGGAGGGCCAGGGAGGGGGAGCGGCGCTTGAAGTTGCGCATGGCGTTCAGAAAAATGTCAGCATTTGAATCAAAACCGCTCTAACCGCCAACCTACAAGCCTCAGGCAAGGGATGCGTTAAGGATTGAACCAAAACCGCTCTAGCGCGGTTTCTGTTCAAGTGCCGTTGCAAAAATACCGGGAATATCGGTGCGGCCTCCTGCAATCCTTCATCCCGAATGCCGGGGGCGCCACCGTAACGTGCGATTTGATCTCATGGATGTGATAGCTACAAGTCCGGACAGATTATTCCAATTTCCATTAAAAACTTGAATAGTTAAAACCAGACAAATCCAGATTTATATAGGCTATCGAGGTAAAATTATTTCAGTTTCTATTGCGAAATAGAATTACTTGCTCCCTACAAGATGTGACAGGTAGTGCCTCAGTTTGAACCGCTCCTGTGTTGCTCCCTCCCCCGCGTGCGGGGGAAGGGGCCAAATAGCGGCCTATCTATCGCTACATTCAAACTGAGACACTACCATGTGACAGTTGAACTTTCGCCCACATTCGGAAAGGGCTATAATCAAAAAGTTTTTCCGGCTCTCATGGTTGGAAAGGCGGTTGCCGGCGCGGTGTCGGCGGCGAAATCCACACACCCGCCGATTAAGGGTGCGCGCCAGAATAACAAGATGGCGAGCGTTTGCGGCGGGTGGCGGCTCAACCCTTAAGGAGTTTTACATGTCCGTTAGCATGCGTGAAATGCTGGAGGCTGGTGTTCATTTCGGCCACCAGACCCGTTTCTGGTCCCCCAAGATGGCTCCGTACATCTTCGGCGCCCGCAACAAGATTCACATCGTCAATCTGGAAAAGACCCTGGCCAAGTACAACGAGGCCATGGCTTTCGTGAAGAAGCTCGCCAGCAATCGCGGCAACATCCTGTTCGTCGGCACCAAGCGCCAGGCGCGCGAGATCATCGCCGAGGAAGCGCGCCGCGCTGGCGCGCCGTATGTCGATCAGCGCTGGCTGGGCGGCATGCTGACCAACTTCAAGACGGTCAAGACGTCGATCAAGCGCCTGAAGGAGATGGAACTGGCGGTCGAGGCCGGCGAACTGGAAAAGATGCCGAAGAAAGAGGCGCTGACTTTCCGCCGCGAACTGGAAAAGCTGCAAAAATCCATCGGCGGCATCAAGGAGATGGTCGGCCTGCCGGACGCCATTTTCGTCATCGACGTCGGCTATCACAAGATTGCCATCACCGAGGCCGAGAAGCTCGGCATTCCGGTCATCGGCGTGGTCGATACCAACCATTCCCCGGACGGCGTGTCCTACGTCATTCCGGGTAACGACGACTCGTCGCGCGCCATCCAGTTGTATGCGCGCGGCGTCGCCGACGCCATCCTCGAAGGCCGCAGTCACGTCGTCCAGGAAATCGTTGCGGCGGGCGACGACGAGTTCGTCGAAGTCCAGGAAGAGTCGGCGCAGTAAGCGCACAGTCAGGTTGCAACGGCGGCAGCCCAGGCGCTCCGCCGGTTTCATGGGAGAATGATATGGCGGCAATTACCGCAAGCATGGTGGCCGAACTGCGCGGCAAGACCGACGCGCCGATGATGGAATGCAAGAAGGCCCTGACCGAGGCCGATGGCGACATGGCCAAGGCCGAGGAAATCCTCCGCGTCAAGCTGGGCAACAAGGCGTCCAAGGCCGCTGCCCGCATCGCGGCTGAAGGCATCGTGGCGGTCAGCATCGCCGCCGACGGCAAGAGCGGCGCGATCATCGAGGTCAATTCGGAAACCGATTTCGTCGCCAAGAACGACGATTTCATCGCGCTGGCCAATGGCAGCGCCAAGCTGGTCGCCGACAAGAATCCGGCCGATGTCGCCGCGCTGTCGGCGCTGCCGATGGGCGAGGGCACGGTCGAATCGACCCGCACCGCGCTGGTCGGCAAGATCGGCGAGAACATGGCGATCCGCCGCTTCGTCCGCTTCGCCGCCAAGGGCAGGCTGGTTTCCTATATTCACGGCGGATCGAAGGTCGGCGTCATCGTCGATCTGGTCGGCGGCGACGACACCTTGGGCAAGGATCTGGCGATGCACATCGCGGCCTCCAAGCCGAAGGCGCTCGATGCTTCCGGCGTATCGGCCGATCTGCTCGCCACCGAGCGCCGCGTCGCCATCGAGAAAGCCCGTGAATCCGGCAAGCCGGAAGCCATGCTGGAAAAAATCGCCGAGGGCACGGTGCAGAAGTATCTGAAGGATGTGACCCTGCTCGGCCAGGTGTTCGTCAAGGCCGCCGACGGCAAGCAGACCATCGAGCAGTTGCTGAAGGAGAAGGGCGCTTCCGTCGCCGCCTTCGCGCTGTTCGTCGTCGGCGAAGGCATCGAGAAGAAGGTCGGCGATTTTGCCGCCGAGGTGGCCGCCCAGGCTGCCGCCGCTGCCGCCAAGAAAGACGAGTCCTGAGAGAAATGCCGATGACCGCACCCCAGTACAAGCGCATTCTCCTGAAACTCTCCGGCGAGGCCCTGATGGGCAGCGACGCCTACGGCATCAACCCGCAGACCATCGCCGGGATTTGCCGGGAGATCAAGGCGGTTGCCGATCTGGGCGTGGAAATCGGCGTCGTCATCGGCGGCGGCAACATCTTTCGCGGCATGGCCGGCACGGCCACCGGGATGGATCGCGCCACCGCCGATTACATGGGCATGCTGGCGACGGTGATGAACGCCATGGCGCTGTCCGACGCGATGCGCCAGTGCGGCCTGAACGCCCGCGTGCAATCGGCGCTGAACATCGAACAGGTGGTCGAGCCGTATATCCGCGGCAAGGCGATCCGCTATCTCGAAGAAGGCAAGATCGTGATCTTCGGCGCCGGCACCGGCAATCCCTTCTTCACCACCGACACCGCCGCGGCCTTGCGCGGCTCGGAAATCGGCGCCGAAATCGTGTTGAAGGCGACCAAGGTCGACGGCATCTACACGGCCGATCCGAAGAAGGATCCGACCGCGACCCGCTTCGACAGGATCAGCTTCAACGAAGCGATTGCAAAAAATCTGGCGGTCATGGATGCGACCGCCTTCGCGCTGTGCCGTGACCAGAAACTACCGATCAACGTGTTCTCGATTTTCAAGGCCGGCGCGTTGAAGCGCGTGGTCTGCGGCGAAAACGAAGGTACGCTGGTCTATTGCTGAAGGAGATGGCTCGATGATTGCCGAAATCAGAAAGAACGCCGAACACAAGATGCAGAAATCCCTGGAGGCGCTGAAAACCGACCTCCTGAAAATCCGTACCGGCCGCGCCCATACCGGCTTGCTCGACCATGTGCAGGTCGATTACTACGGTTCCATGATGCCGGTGAACCAGGTCGCCAACATTACCCTGGTCGATGCCCGTACCCTGGGCGTCCAGCCTTGGGAAAAGGCCATGGTTTCCAAGGTTGAAAAAGCCATTCGCGATGCCGACCTTGGCCTCAATCCGGCGACTCAAGGCGAATTGATCCGCGTGCCCATGCCGGCCCTGACCGAGGAGCGCCGGCGCGAGATGACCAAGATCGTCAAGAACGAAGGCGAGGGCGCTCGGGTGGCGATCCGCAACCTGCGCCGCGATGCCATCGCCCACTTGAAGGAGGCGCTGAAAAAAGGCGAGATTCCCGAGGACGACGAGCATCGCGCCCAGGATGACATGCAGAAATTGACCGACAAGTTCATCGCCGAAGTCGACAAGATGCTCGCCCAGAAAGAGGCCGAGCTGATGCAGGTTTGATCGCCCGCCGACGCTGACCTCCAGCCGCATGGCGATTTTCTCCAGCTCGACGCAACAGGTGCCCGAAACGGCGGCTGTGCCGCGCCACGTCGCCATCATCATGGATGGCAACGGGCGTTGGGCCAAGAAACGCCTGTTGCCGCGCGTCGCCGGCCACGTCAAGGGCGTCGAACTGGTGCGCGAGGCGGTTCGCGCCTGTCTCGAACGCGGCATCGGTTTCCTGACGCTGTTTGCTTTTTCCTCGGAAAACTGGCGGCGGCCGCAGGAGGAAGTGACGCTGCTGATGCAGTTGTTCGTCAGGGCGCTGGAACAGGAGGTCGAAAAGCTGGGGCGCAACGGCGTGCGCCTGCGCGTCATCGGCGAGTTGTCCCGTTTTGGCTCGCAGTTGCAGGAATTGATTCGTCGCGCCGAGGAGCAAACCGCCGGCAACAGTCGCCTGGTTCTGACCATCGCCGCCAATTATGGCGGGCGCTGGGACATCATGCAGGCCATCAACCGCTTGGCGCAGTCCGCCCCGGAAAAACTCGGCGCGTGGAGCGAGGCCGATCTCGAACCCTTCCTGGCGATGAATTTCGCACCGGAACCCGATCTGTTCATCCGCACCGGCGGCGAGGAGCGGATCAGCAATTTCCTGCTCTGGCAACTGGCCTATACCGAATTTTATTTCACGCCGACCCTGTGGCCGGATTTCGACACCGGGGAGTTCGACAAGGCCATTGCTTCCTACCAGAAGCGCGAGCGGCGCTTTGGCCGGACCAGCGAGCAGTTGACGGAAATCATCCCCGATGCTTAGAACGCGCGTCATCACGGCGCTGGCCCTGATGGCATTGCTGCTGCCCAGCCTGTTCTGGCTGCCGCAGTCGGCCTGGGCGCTGTTGATGGCGTTCATCGTCGGCGTCGCCGCCTGGGAGTGGGGCGGACTGCTCGGCTGGAAAGCGCCGGTGCGCATCGTTCTCGGCGTGCTGGCGGCGTTGGTGTGCGCGGCTTTGTCCCTGGCCGACCCGGCCGCCATCGGCGCCGCCGGATTCGATTTCGCTCCGGCCCAACCCTGGGTAAAGGTTTTTTATGCGTGCGCCGTGTTGTTCTGGGGTCTGCTCGCGCCGTTCTGGCTGCGCGGCAAATGGCCGCTCGGCGGCATCGCCGGCCTGCTGGTCGGGGCCGTGGTACTGCTGCCGGCCTGGTTGGCGGCGGTTCAATTACGGGCGCTGGGGGCGGGCGTCCTGATCGCCGTCTTCGCCATTGTCTGGGTGGCCGACATCGCCGCCTATTTCGCTGGCCGCCGTTTTGGCAAAAACAAGCTGGCGCCGGCCATCAGCCCCGGCAAAACGCGGGAAGGCGCTTACGGCGCGGCGGTCGGCGTGTTGTGCTACGGCTTGCTGGTCGGGCATTTCTTTTTCGCCGCGCTGATGCCCTCAGTGTTGTCCACTGCGCTGTGGATCGTCGTGCTGCTGGCGCTGACCGCCGTCAGCATCGTCGGCGACCTGTTCGAGTCGCTGTTGAAGCGTAATGCCGGCCTCAAGGACAGCAGCAACGTGTTGCCCGGTCACGGCGGCGTGCTCGACCGCGTCGACAGCCTGACCTCGACGCTGCCTGTCGTCGCCGCGTTGTGGCTGTTTCTCCTGCGGGACGCCTGATGCGTCGGCAGAACATCACCGTGCTCGGTTCGACTGGCTCGATTGGCGTCAGCACGCTCGATGTCATCCGCCGTCATCCAGACCGTTACGGTGTTTACGCCTTGTGCGCTCATGCTCAGGTCGACAGGCTGTTTGAGCAGTGCCGCGAATTTCAACCGCCCTTCGCCGTCGTCCGCGACTCGGCGCTGGCCGCTGATCTGGCCGAACGTTGCCGGGCGGCAGGGGTGCCAACGCAGATTCGTTGCGGCGTCGAAGCGCTGGTCGAGTTGTCGTCCGCGCCGGAAGTCGATGCCGTGATGGCCGCCATCGTCGGCGCCGCCGGTCTGGAACCGACGCTGGCCGCCGCCCGGGCCGGCAAGAAGGTGATGCTGGCCAACAAGGAAGTGCTGGTCATGGCCGGCGAATTGTTCATGCACGCGGTGCGCGAGCACGGCGCGACGCTGTTGCCGGTCGACAGCGAGCACAACGCCATCCTCCAGTCGCTGCCGGCCGATTTCGGTTGTGGATTTGAACGCCAACTCGCGGCCTGCGGCGTTCGCCGCATCCTGCTGACGGCCTCCGGCGGCCCCTTTCGCAACACGCCGCTGGCCGATTTGCAGCGAGTGACGCCGGAAGAGGCTTGCGCTCATCCCAACTGGGTCATGGGGCGCAAGATTTCGGTCGATTCGGCGACGATGATGAACAAGGGGCTGGAAGTCATCGAAGCCCACTGGCTTTTCGCCGCGCCGCCGGAAATGATCGAGGTGGTCGTCCATCCGCAGAGCGTGATGCACTCGGCCGTGCAGTACAACGATGGCTCGCTGCTGGCGCAGTTGGGCAACCCCGACATGCGCACGCCGATTGCCTGTGCGCTGGCCTGGCCCGAGCGCATCGAGGCGGGCGTTGAGCCGCTCGATCTCTTGGCGGTTGGCCGTCTCGATTTCCAGCCGCCTGATCTGGAGCGTTTTCGCTGTCTGCAACTGGCCTACGACGTATTGCGCGCCGGCGGCACCGCGCCGGCCATTCTCAATGCTGCCAACGAAGTCGCGGTCGCTGCCTTTCTCGATCGCGCTCTGCCTTTCCTCGGCATCGCCCGCCTCAACGAGGCGGTATTGCAGGCCGTTCCGGCCGGCCCCGAGGGGAGTCTGGATGACGTTCTGGCCGCCGATGCGGCGGCCCGCCGTTGCGCCGGGCGAATGATCCAGGAAGGGGGTTTCGCATGAGCGAGTTGCCGTTCTATCTGGCTGCTACCGCGGTGGTGCTCGGCGTCCTCATTGTGGTTCATGAATATGGCCATTACGTCGTGGCGCGCCTGTGCGGCGTCAAGGTACTGCGCTTTTCCATCGGTTTCGGCCGGGTGATCTGGTGCAGGCAATCCGGGCGCGACGGCACCGAGTGGGCCATCAGCGCCTTTCCGCTCGGCGGCTACGTCAAGATGCTCGACGAGCGCGAAGGCGAGGTGGCGCCGGAAGAGGCGCACCGGGCTTTCAACCGGCAGTCGGTCGGCCGGCGCAGCCTGATTGTCGCCGCCGGGCCGGTCGCCAATCTCCTGCTGGCGGTTGTCCTCTACTGGGGCGTTTTCATGGCCGGCAGCACCGAATTGCTGCCCATTCTCGGCGCCCCGCCGGACGGCACGCCGGCGGCGGCCGCCGCCATCGCGGGCGGCGAACAGGTGCGCCGCGTTGACGGGCAGCCGGTGGCAACTTTCGACGATCTGCGCTGGCTGTTGCTGAAAAAAGCTGTCGATCACGAGAGCGTCGACCTGGAAGTCATCAACGAGCAGGGCGAAATCGCGGTGCGGCGCTTGTTTCTCGCAGAGGTTAGGGAGCAGGGCTGGCAGGGGGATGCCCTGGAACGCATAGGGATTGTCTTTTTTCGCCCGCGCCTGCCGGCGGTCATTGGTCGGGTGGAGAAAGACGGCCCGGCGGGACGAGCCGGTCTGCTGCCGGGCGACCGGGTGCTGGCGCTCGATGACCAGCCGATTGCCCTGTGGCACGAACTGGTTTTGCATATTCGCGCCGCGGCT
>Ga0209628_10000324_pt1 | contig 28898 bp, 26 predicted proteins | sample TergutCu122P4_FD_187285 | JGI IMG/M metagenome (GOLD analysis project Ga0209628, IMG submission 187285) | Cubitermes ugandensis P4 segment gut microbial communities from Kakamega Forest, Kenya - Cu122 P4 (SPAdes) (version 2) | ecosystem: Host-associated > Arthropoda: Insects > Digestive system...
AGGGACCTCTTTGGCCTACAATGGTAAGCGATGGCTTGTCGGTTACCCCAAACATAATGCTGCCGGGTTTGCCGTTGCTCAAAAGTTGCGTACGCGAACTCCCCATGCCGATGGTAATGGAATTGGCTGCAGTGCTACTGAGATTTTGTCCGAAAACGTAGCTGTTCTGCGCGTTGGAAATAGCATTATTGCCAATAGCAATGCCATCAGTATGTGATACTTCCGTTAGGTTGCCAAGAGCAATGCCTCTGAGTCCCGTTACCATTGAATTGTTACCGAACACAAAACTATTGTCAGCTGATGTGACTGATGAGTTACCGCCGGCGAATGAATTATTTCCGCTTGCAGTAGTGTTTGTGCCTATAGTAAAGGCTTTTGTGGCTGTATCACAATTAAAACATTGTGATTGTGCGTAAATTTGTGTAATCCCTAAACTTAATAGAATTACAAGAATGTAGATTTTTTTCATTGCTAAAAATTTTGATTAATAATTGATTGGTTTATAAGTATATATAACAAATGTTCTTTTAATTTTTAATTCTTTAAGCACAGATTTGCACAGATTGGGTATTGAGATTGTTGAAAAATTAGTTGGTTATTAGTATTTTAAAAGCTTTATTGTTTCCCTCCAAAGTAATAACATTAAATATGTAAATGCCTTTTTTATATGATGAAACATTTATGCTATTTATTCTATAGTAATTATTGACGAGTTGTCCATTACTATTGAAGACCTGTATATTTTCAATATTATCACTAGAAATATTAACAATATTGTTTGCTGGATTTGGATAAATATAAAGAGCAGATACATAACCTTTTATGCTTACCTTACAATCATTTTGATATGTAAAAAACAATTCGCGAAGTCCAAGAGTATCGGGACTTGTATAAATCTGTTCATCCAAGGAGTTATAGATTTCAAAGTAATTTCTATTCGGTTTGAACAAAACACCATCTGGCCATAAAAAGTGAACTTCTCCTGATGGTAATAGTAGTGTCTCTTCGGCGGAAGCGGTTCCCCACGGTAATGTAACTGAACCATATTCAACGCCGTCTACAGTAACAGTAATATTGGCTTCAGCAAACCACCCAAAGCCAGCAGGGTCCTTTAATACAAAACGGAATTTACATCCGTCTGTTTGGGCGTTAAGGTTAATACTGCAAATAAGCAGTGTTGCACTGATTAAAAAGATAGCAAATTTTTTCATAAAAATAAGATTAATGGGTTAATAATAGTGCAAAAATAACATAAAAAGATAAATGTTTTTACGCAGCAAAATTACATGGTAAATCATTCATAACTATTTAAAAATTAATAATTTTAATTAGAAAACTAATAATTTTTCGAATTCATAAATAAAAAACAGTTATTTTGCACCATAAAATTTAAAAAAAATGGATATCGGTATAAAAATCAGGAGATTAAGAGAAAGTATAAAAATGTCTCAAAGCGAATTGGCACGACAATTAGGCATTACACAAGCCACCCTGCATAATATTGAATCGGGCATTACGCATAAAGTTGATTGTTTATTGATAGATAAAGTATGTAATATTTTTGACAAAGATTTCTCCTATTTTGCCAATGATAATGTTGTAAATAACAATGTTAAAGAAAATAAAGGGCAGATAAGTTGTGAAAATTTTACAGTAAATAACTACCCTGAATCTATTCTTACCGAAATACAAAATCTAATCAATGAGAACAAACTTTTAAAGTCTAAAATTTCGGAAATGACGATTGAAAAGTAAATTTTCTAATTCAGGTATTTTTTTGTAAAATATTTTTTTATTACTTTCGCAACTACAAACCAAACGCAATTTAGAATTATTAACCAAAATCTTTATCTCATGAAACATTTCAATAATCTAACCGGTAAATTCATTGCAATAGCTTTCATAGCAGGTTCTGTTTTGGCATTTTCTGCCTGTAAAAAGAATGAGGAAAATTTGTATCTGCACAACAAACAGGATGCCACCCAAACCGCCTTTGCTGATGAAGTGAAAACCAAAGGTTTTACCTTTACAGCGAAAAATAGTTGGGTAGTGTTCGTTTATGAAAATACAACCTCAAAAAGCAATGATGTTTTGTGGATACAATTATTTTGTAATGAAAAAGTGGCTACCGATGGAAGAGCCGGTACATATACGATTAATGTTGCCCTTGAAACTAATTATACGGAGCAAACCCGCATGGCAACCATTGAGATTTCCAGCGGAAGTGATAAAATTTTCGTTACGGTTACCCAAAGCGGGAAAAACAAAGCCGGTGAAGTACCGGAACAGAAACCAATTATATTTGACCTTTCTAATGCAGTTCAGGACAGTGTAGAGATTGCAACAGTAAAAGTATATTGCAATAGAGAATTCTTATTGGTTGCTGCGGATGTTGCGCAAACCGGATACAAAATTACTTTGCCTGATCCCGAAAAAATGCCTGTGTCGTTAAAGAGTATTACAGAAATCAGTTCTCATTTTATTTATAGTAACTTACAAACAAAATGCGCTATCATGGATGAAAAACTCTATGCTTATGATAACTTAGGAAAATGGTTAGGTTGGTTTTATTTATCTTCGGAACAGGGTGGGCAAATTACTTACATTTATGTTGACAGCGATTGCAATGTTACAGGTGAGTATAATTTGTATCAGGCAACCTGTTATTTCAAAAAAGGATGGAATGTGTATTATACATATTGGATAAATCAAAATGGTGTTTTGAAACAAATAATAACTACAGAAAAGCTATTCGGTGAAAGTTATGAATGGAAATCATATTTCTTTGTATATTAACATAAATTTATTAATATGAAACAGTATAAAAATTTATTCAGTAAATTATGCACACTTGCCGGTATGGTATGTTTCGTGATTGCTTTTTTTTCCTGTAAAAAGAGTGAGGAAAATCTATATCTGCACAACAAACAGGATGCCACCCAAACCGCCTTTGCTGATGAAGTGAAAACCAAAGGTTTTACCTTTACAGCGAAAAATAGTTGGGTAGTGTTTGTTTATGAAGTTACAACCTCAAAAAGCAATGATGTTTCGTGGGTACAACTATTTTGTAATGAAAAAGTGGCTAACGATGGAAGAGCCGGTACATTTTCTATGGATATTGCCCTTGAAACTAATTATACGGGGCAAACCCGCACGGCAACTATTGAGATTGCCAGCGGAAGTGATAAAATTTTCGTTACGGTTACCCAAAGCTGGAAAAACAAAAATGGAGAAGTTCTGGAACCGGAACCGGTTGTGATTGATGTAACTAATGCGGTTTGGGGAGAAAGTGAAATTGCTAATTTGAAGATATTTAGCAATGGGGAACAACTGCTTGTTTCTACGGAGGTTGCCCAAACAGGGTATAAAATCACACTTCCAAATCCGGAACAAGTATCGGTTCCATTAATGGAATTGAATATTCAGGGTTTGAATATAAGTAACCCCAATACAAAGTTTGCAAGTATGTATGGACCTATTCCTTACGATAAAAATGGAAGACAAATAGGTGGATTTGTACTTTCTTCGGAAAGGAATTGGTATGGCTCATATATGTATAGCGATAGAGATTGCCGCGTAACTGTAAAAGAGGAGAGCACTTCTCCTATTTATGCTGATTGTAATTTTAAAAAAGGTTGGAACTTGTACTACAATAAATATATAAATGATGAAGTAGAGATTTGGACCACGGAGAAGCCTCTTGGTGAAAATTTTAAATGGAGTTTGTGGACATGGTAAAAATAAGACAAGCCTTTGGCATTCAACATTAGATCTTCACGCTATCCAAATAAACTGTATCAGGACAAAAATCTGCTTTATTATCCCATTAAATTGTACCGTGTGCAGGTATAACTCTCTTTTTTTGCAAAAATGCAATTTTTTATTACGAATTACTATTAAAGTGTTTCAGGGTTCTATCTTATGTAAAAAAAAATGTAGATATTTGCGCCTCATAAAATAAAAAAAATAATGTTAAGAACTTGTACTTGTGGGGAATTGACTATTCAAAATGTAAATCAGCAAGTTGCTCTTTGCGGGTGGGTGCAAAAAAACAGAAAGTTAGGGGGAATGCTTTTTATTGACCTGCGCGACAGGTATGGCATTACCCAGTTGGTTTTTAACAGCGAATTGAACGACGAACTGTGCAAAACCGCCGAGCATTTTGGAAGAGAATGGGTAATTCAAGCCAAAGGAGTGGTTGCGGAGCGCTATAACAAAAACAAAAATATCCCTACCGGTGATATCGAAATCTTGGTAGATGAAGTTACCGTTTTGAACAGATCGGAAGTACCGCCGTTTACCATTGAAGATGAATCGGATGGGGGCGACGAGTTGCGCATGAAGTATCGCTATTTGGATTTACGCCGTAATCCTGTGAAAAACAATATTCTCTTTCGCCACAAAATGAGTATTGAAGTTCGAAACTATATGAGCAGTATTGGTTTTTTGGAGATTGAAACCCCATTTTTGATTAAATCCACTCCGGAAGGGGCGCGAGATTTTGTGGTACCCTCTCGCATGAACCAAGGGGAATTCTACGCCCTCCCGCAATCGCCGCAAACCTTTAAACAACTGCTGATGATTTCGGGATATGACCGCTATTTTCAAATTGTGCGGTGCTTTAGAGATGAAGACCTGCGCGCCGACCGCCAGCCCGAGTTTACACAAATTGACTGTGAAATGTCGTTCGTTGAACAACAAGATGTTTTACAAACATTTGAGGGTTTGATTAAATATATTTTCAAAAAAGTTAAAAATATTGAAATTGAAACGTTTCCACGAATGACGTATGAAGAAGCGATGCGGCTTTACGGCAGCGACAAACCCGACCTTCGTTTCGAAATGCGGTTTGTAGAACTAAATGACCGGTTGAAACATCGAGAATTCTCTGTTTTTAATAACACGGAATTGATTGTGGGCATTGTGGCACATGGCTGTGCCCATTATTCGCGCAAACAGTTGGATGCCTTGACCGATTTTGTGAAACGCCCCCAAATTGGCGCCGGCGGATTAGTATATATACTTTGTAATGAAGACAGTACATACAAATCTTCGATAGACAAATTTTATAATCAAGATGATTTAACCTCAGTAGCAGAAAAATGCAATGCCAAAGCCGGAGACCTAATCCTGATTATGTCGGGAGAAACGGAAAAAGTGCGCAAACAACTTTGCGAGTTGCGTTTGGAAATGGGCAAACAACTCGGCTTGCGCAAAGCCGGAGAATATAAACCGTTGTGGGTAATCGATTTTCCATTACTGGAATGGGACGAAGAGACCCAACGCTACTATGCGAAACATCACCCGTTTACTTCTCCCAAACCGGAGCAGATTTCATTGTTGGATACCGACCCCGGCGCCGTGCATGCTAATGCTTACGACCTGGTAATTAACGGTACGGAGATTGGCGGAGGTTCTATCCGCATTCATAACAAAGAATTGCAACAAAAAATGTTCTCTGTTTTAGGATTTACGGAAGCAGAGGCTCAGCATCAATTCGGGTTTTTGATGAATGCTTTTCAATATGGATGCCCGCCACACGGAGGCATTGCCTTCGGATTTGACAGACTGTGCGCCATACTAAACGATAGTGATTCTATTCGCGACTTCATCGCTTTTCCAAAAAACAACTCCGGTAGAGACACCATGCTCGACGCACCTTCAACTATCTCTAAAACTCAATTAGATGAACTTGGAATTACAATTACGAATTAAGAAATAGAAACAATATTCTATCATTACCTAATTATTAAACATTAAACATTAATCACTAACCACTAATTACTAATCACTAATCATTAAAAATATTATGGAACAAAAAAACGAACTTAGCTCTTTCAGTGTTCTCCTGTTTGTTTGGAAATGGCGTAAATTACTATTAGTGATTGCCTTCCTATCCGGAGTATTCGCATTTATAGCTACTCTGTTTATTAAGCCCTTGTATCAGTCATCAGCTATTGTATTTGCGCCTCAGTTTAACTCTTTAGTAATAGATGACTATGATACAAAAAATGATATGAGGCGTTATGGTGAAGAACACGAGACTGAACAACTACTTCAAATTATAGAATCCAGAGATTTTAAAGATACCCTTGTAAGCCAATTTAATTTAATTGAATATTATGGAATTAATACACAAAAAAAATACTGGCGGAGTGAACTTTATAAAGAATTAGAGGGTAATATTAAAATAAAAAGAACCCAATACGGAGGCATTATGATTTCTGTGTATGATATTGATCCTCACCATGCAGCCATGCTTGCTAATGCCATAGTAGAGGAGTTGGATCAGTTTAAAAACAGAATTGATAATGAGCGAACCAATGCCGCTTGCAAGCTGTTGCAAAAACAAATGGATGAGGTACACGAAAAAATGGTTATTGTTAATGATTCTGTCAGAAAACTTGCCGATAAGGGAATTTTTATCTATGATTTACAAGTAGAACGGGTAATGCAACAATATGCAATCGCTTTGGGGCAAGGAAATGCGCCTGGTGCACAACGTCTTCAAAAAGAAATAGATAAAATTGCAAAATGGGGGCCCATAAGCGTTTTGCTTCGTGAAGAACTGATCTATTTGGTAAGACGAGAAACTACTCTAAAATCTTTACTTTGGAATGCTGAAATGAATGCAAGCGGAATAATGCCCACAAAATTTGTGGTGGAGAAAGCAATTCCTATGGAAAAGAAAGTTTATCCTAAAAAATCACTTATCGCATTACTTTCTGCAATAGGAGCCTTTATTACAACATTCTTTGTCTTATTAGCCATTGAAAAAATAAAAAACGATATTCCTATCTATAAAAAAGAGGAAGAATGATGAATAATTTTCAAAAGTGGACCAGTATATTATCAGGTGCGCTTTTCATAATCATTAATAGTGTGGCTTTATATTTTGGATTTATTTATATTCCTTATGTAAGTTTAGCATTAATTGGTCTCTATTTATTATTTTTCAAATTAGACTGGTTAATATACCTGATGGCTTTGATTACGCCTTTATCTATTGTTTTTGAAGATGAAAAGGTTAATATCGGACTATCTGTTCCCAGTGAAATAATCATGGTGTTGATTACCTTGATGTTTTTTGTACGTATTTTTTTAGATTTTAAAATTGATAAAAAAATAATCTTCCATCCTGTAACGATGAGCATATTGTTCTATTTAGGATGGATGTTTTTTACATGCTTTACCAGTGAAATACCCCTGGTTTCATTCAAGTTTTTTCTTGCAAAGATTTGGTTTATAACATCTTGCTATTTTATGCTGTTTTTGCTGGTTAAAAAGGATATTTCAAAATGGGTAAAATTTATGAATTGTTACACGATAGGGTTGGCCATTGTGATTTGTATTGCAACTGTCAACTTGGCGCTTGCAGGATTTCCGGAAAAAGGCGCACATTGGATCATGCATCCGTTTTATAACGACCACACGGCTTATGGCGCCGCTATTGCATTATTAATCCCATTGCAAATCGGATTCTTCTTTTTACCCAATAGACCCAATTATGTAAAATTGATTTCTCTCCTATTTTTGGGTTTGCTTATGACAGGGCTTTTCTTTTCGTATTGCAGAGCCGCCTGGCTCAGTCTTATAGTGGCAATCCTTATATTTATTGTTTTAAAGTTTAGAATCAAAATGAGTTGGGTGATTATCGGGGTAGGATTAGCGGCATTTGTTTTCTATAGTTTTTCAGATGAAATTTTGTATCGAATGGGAAGGAACTCCCAAGATTCATCCGCTGATTTGGCAAAACATATTCAATCTATCAGCAATATATCTACGGATGCTTCCAATGTGGAACGATTAAACCGTTGGGTTTCCGCATTCGGAATGATTGAAGAGCGACCTTGGTTAGGATGGGGTCCCGGAACCTACCAGTTTGTTTATGCCGTATATCAAAAACCGCAATACAGGACAATTATTACTACAAATTTCGGTGATGGCGGAAATGCCCACAGCGAATTTTTCGGACCTACCGCCGAAACCGGTTTCATAGGATTGGCAACCGTTTTGGCAGTTATGATAGCTACCCTTTACACAGGAATTAATACTTATATTCATGCGAGGCGGAAAGAGTTTAAAATAATTTCATTAGCAGCTACTTTAGCTTTAGTTTCCTATTATTTACACGGCACTATGAACAATTTCTTGGATACCGATAAACTTTCGCTTCCGTTTTGGGCTTGCGTAGCAATCATCGTAGCAGCTGATATCATAAATAAAGAAGATACAGCAAGCCTTGCAGATACATATTAATAAAATTCTTTGTGAGTAAGTTAAAAAAAATATATCTTTGCCGACATTTTTCAATTATTTAAAATAAATTAATAATCAATACTTAAGAAGATGAAATCAGTATCTATTAGCGGTTCTATTAGAAAGAACGTAGGGAAAAAAGATGCAAAAGCAAATCGTGCAAAAGGATTTATTCCATGTGTGATATATGGTGGTAAAGAACAACTTCAATTTGTGGTTGAAGAAACACAGTTTCGCCATCTTTTATTTACCCACGAAGTGAAATATGTGGAATTATCAATCAACGAAAAAAAAATGAATGCAGTGGTGCAAGATACACAATGGCATCCAATTACTGACAAATTGTTACATGTAGATTTTTTAGAAATAGTAGAAGGCAAGCCTGTTACTATTGCTATTCCTATTATAGTAACCGGAACTTCTCCCGGCGTACTTCGCGGAGGCAAATTGATTAAAAAAATACGTAAATTAACAGTAACAGGGTTGTTGAATGAGATTCCGGAAGAGATTAAAGTTGACATTTCTAATATGGAAATCAATGATATGATTAAAGTTGGCGACTTGTCGGTGCCGAATCTTACTTTTGTAGAGAATACCAATACTATTATTGTAAATATTGTTTCTACACGTAATGTGGTGGAAGAGCAATAAAAGTTCAAAAGTTTAAGAGTTCAAAAGTTTAATGATTTAATGATTAACCACGAATCATTAAAGTTGTATTTTTGCTGCATTAAAAAAAAGCAGTATTATGTATAAAATTAATGTTTCTCCGGGTGTGGCTACCGGAAAAGATCTGACAGCCATTTTTGAAGCTGCAAAGACTGAAAAGTTCGCATTACCTGCTGTTAATGTGGTAGGTACAAATTCTATCAATGCTGTTATGGAGGCAGCAAAAGCAGTAAATTCTCCTGTAATAATTCAATTTTCTAACGGTGGTGCTGTTTTCTTCGCTGGCAAATCATTGAAAAATGAAAACGAAAAAGTAGCTATTCATGGTGCTATTTCAGGCGCCATGCATGTACATCAAATTGCGGAATTATATGGTATTCCGGTCATTCTACATACCGATCATGCAGCAAAAAAATTACTTCCCTGGATTGACGGATTGCTGGCAGCAGGAGAAAAATTTTATGCAAAGCATGGAAAACCGCTCTACAGTTCACACATGCTCGACCTGTCGGAAGAACCTTTGAGGGAGAATATTGAAATCTGTAAACAATACCTATCCCGTATGGCCAAAATCGACATGACACTGGAAATAGAGCTGGGTATTACCGGCGGCGAAGAAGATGGAGTGGATAATACCGGCGTGGACAGTTCAAAACTTTACACGCAACCCGAAGATGTAGCATTTGCTTATGAAGAACTTATGAAGATTAGCCCTAACTTTACCATTGCAGCCTCCTTCGGAAATGTTCATGGCGTTTACAAACCCGGTAATGTAAAATTAGAACCCATTATTTTACGTAATTCCCAAAAATTTATTGAAGCAAAATTTAAAACAAAAGCTAACCCTGTAAACTTTGTGTTTCATGGCGGAAGTGGCTCTGAACCAGAAAAAATTGCAGAATCACTGCAGTACGGGGTTGTTAAGATGAATATTGATACGGATACGCAATGGGCTTTTTGGGATGGTATTCATAGTTATTATAAAGAAAAGAAAGAGTATTTACAAGGGCAAATAGGTAATCCTGAAGGAGACGACAAACCTAATAAAAAATATTACGATCCCCGCATCTTCCTCCGGGAAGGAGAAAAAGTAATGGTAGAACGACTCAAAATTGCTTTTAAGGATTTAAATGCTATTGACCGTTACTAATAAATTTCGCGGTTTTCTTATGGGAGAATAATACTTAACAAGTCTTTCGCTTTAGCGTGAAAGTTGTTAGATTTATTCTACCAAGAAGATGAAGAATTGCTTTCTGAAAGCCAAAAAATGTGGTTAACACGAGTGAATACTGTTATTGATCAAAATGATGATGTGAAACAAATGGCAAAGGATTTGGATAAAATTACAGAACTTGTTCTTAAAGAAGGTAATGATGCCGATCAGTATATTACCATTATTGCTATTGAAGTAACAAAGGAAACGATGGATTATTGGTATAACAATTATTCTGAATGGGAAAGATTATTAACAGGAAATAATAGCAAAGCGTGGAGTTGGAAAGAATTTGGAAAAGAAGATGCAAAAGGTGCAATCGCTGGTGGTATTGGGGGTGCTATAAGTGGCGGATTAGCAGGAGCTGGACTTGGTGCTTTAGGTGGTGCTTTAGGTGGTTCTGCTGCTAATGCAGTTGGACAATTAACAGGTTGGTGGTAATTGGGAAATACATTTTATTCATTAAAAATTATTCTTATGTGTAAATCATTAAAATTATTAAGAGAAAAGAATGCAAAATTACGAAGCAAAAATGACACAATTTATTTTGGTATTTTTGTATTTGTAAGTATGATTCTATTGACTTTATTTCTTCCTAAAATCGAAAATTTTTGGTTGGATGTTCTTGCTAAAGGTGGAATAATTGGAATTATCAGTATTATCGCAACGTTCCTATTGTTTGAGTGTAGAGCAAGAAAAGCAAAAAGGGAGAATTAAAACTGTAGTTTAATTTCTCAATCCTGTTTTGTGCGAAAGACACCCAAAATCACAAATTAGCCTTTAATCTCATAGGTTACTTTCCTAAATTTTAGAAATCTTACCAGATATTAGCCCGTTTTTCCGGTGCCAGCCACATGAGGTCGCCTTCTTTTATATTAAATGCTTCAAGAAAGGATTCTACATGCGGAAGGGTTCCGTTTACGCGCCATTTGCCGAGAGAGTGCGGGTCTTCTTTGGTTCTGCGTGCCATCTCTTCATCGCGGATATTGCCGGCCCAAACATTAGCGTAGGCAATGAAAAAGCGTTGTTCGGGAGTAAATCCATCCATTATGCCATTGATTCTTCCCTCTTTTTTCGCCTTTTGAAGCGCTTCGTAAGAGATGTTCACGCCGCCGTTATCGGCAATGTTCTCTCCCAAAGTAAACACTCCGTTGGCAAATGTTCCCGGAAGCACCTCAATATGATTGAAATGCTCTACCAATTTAGTAGAACGTTCCTTAAAGTTTGCGGCATCTTCGTCTGTCCACCAGTTATTCAGATTTCCGGTTTTATCGTAATTTCTTCCCTGGTCGTCAAATCCGTGCGTCATCTCATGTCCGATTACAACGCCGATAGCGCCGTAGTTTACAGCATCATCCGCTTTCAAATCAAAAAATGGCGGCTGCAGGATGCCGGCAGGAAAACAGATCTCATTGGTAGATGGGTTATAATATGCATTTACGGTTTGCGGGGTCATCAACCATAACGTGGGGTCAACCGGCTTGCCGATTTTACTTAACTGATATTCAGACTCAAAGCGACTTGCCCGCATTACATTCGCATAATAACTTAAAGTCGGGTCAATATTCAAGGCGGAATAGTCTCTCCATGTATCCGGATAGCCGATTTTCACAATCATAGCATCCAATTTTTCAATGGCTTTGGTTTTAGTATCTGCCGACATCCATGTTAAGTTATTGATTCTATCTTTCAAAGCCAGTTGAAGATTCTTAACCAAATGCAACATACGTTCTTTGGCTTCTGCCGGAAAATATTTTTCCACATACATTTGCCCTACCGCTTCGCCGAGTGAACCATCCACTACGCTTACCACACGTTTCCAGCGCGGTTGAATCTCCTCTTTTCCGGAGAGTGTTTTCCCGTAAAAATCAAAATTCGTATTTACAAAATCTTCACTTAAAAAGGAGGCAGCGTCATTAATCACATTCCATGCCAAATACGCTTTTATAGTTTCTAAATCAGTGTTATACAAAATTTTATTGAGACCTTCCAAATAAGCAACCTGACCCACATTTACTTTTTCCAGATTATTTAATTGTAATGGAGTTAAGTAATTTGTAATTGAAAAATTAGGAATTAAAGATTGCAGTTCCTCTAATGTTTTAGGATTATTGGTTTTAAAGGGGTCGCGGAGATCCTCTTTCGTCATGAATATTTTAGCCATTTCTGTTTCCAGATTCAGAATATTTTGAGCCAACTTCTTTTCTTTTCCCTTCATCCCTGCCATTTCCGGATAACCGGAAAGGAAAAACATCTTTTCAATCAATGCCACGTAGGCATCGCGGATCGGCTTGGTGGAGGCTTCCAGATAGTAGTCTCTGTCGCCGATTCCTAAACCGCTTTGCCAAATCCATGCAATATTCATACTGCTGTTCACCGGGTCTGCTTCTCCGAAAATCCCCAAAAAAGGATTCATACCCAATAAGTACATATCTGCCATCATCGCCGGAAGTTGTTCTTTTGATTTCATGGCAACAATAGTTTTTAACTCTTCCTGAAGAGGCTCTGCCGCTTGTTTTTCAATAGTAGCCGTATCCATGCCCAGATTATAAATATCTCCGATTTTCTGTTTAATCGAATTCATTTCATTCTTTTCCGCAGCAATAGAAGTAATCAAATCTTTCAGTTGTTCTCTGTTATCTTCGGCTAACTTGTCGAAAGTGCCGTAGCGGGCATACTCGCCGGTTAAGGGGTGTTTATCCATCCATCCGCCGCAAGCATAGCGGTAAAAATCAGCGGTGGGAGATACGGTGGTGTCTAAATTGGCAAAATTGATGCCTGAAGTTAATTCTGCTTTTTTCATGGAACAGGAAATTGTAGTTAGGATAAGCGCTATCAGCGCTCCGAAAAAAAGTTTTTTCATTATATAAATATTTTAATGTTAATAATATAGATGTATTTTTAGAGTTTAAAAACAAAGTGCAAAAATATATGAAATCTTACATGTTTGATGGGTGCCTGATAAAAATGAATTAATCTTTTATCCAGGAAAAAAATCATTACCCCCCACTATTAACAGCCTATCAGCCGAATAGGATAGTGAAGGAGGCTGTTTTTTTTAAAAATAAAAATCATACCCCATACTCTTTTTGAGACCTTTGCAAGGCAAAACATGATATAAACATTTGACTGTTAATATTTTAATTGTATTTTGTATTGATTTTTTTGTATCTTCGCGGTATGTTTTATCAAAAAAATAGTCAAATGGGCTTTTATTATTGATCATCACGTGCTCTCTTCAGTTTCCTCCATTTCTACTGTTTCCCCTATAAGTTGCCATGTTTTTTCTTCCGATAGTGCTTCCACATTTTTCAGTTTTCGTTCAATTATTCTTGAGCGGGTTCCCGCCTGGTCTATTACATTGGCAGTTTCCTGCAGTTTTTTCTTTGTTTTTTCAAGCAGGTTGCCAAAATTGCCAAATTCAGTTTTTACAGCAGCCAAAATTTCCCACACTTCACTTGAACGTTTTTGGACTTCCAATGTTCTGAATCCCATCTGCAAACTAATCAAAAAAGCCACTAAATTAGTTGGCCCGACAATTACAACACGATATTTTTGTTGAATAGTTTCGGAAAAACCGGGGCGGCGCAAGATCTCTGCATAAACCCCTTCCGAAGGAACAAAAAGGAGAGCAAAATCAATTGTCTTGGGCGGTTTTATATACTTATCAAGAATCTCTTTTGCGCATCTTTCAACAGATTTTCCAAGTTGTACCGAAAGCGCCTCCACAGCCTCCGGATTATTATCATAAGCATCAAGCAGCCGGTGGTAATCTTCAATAGGAAATTTTGAATCAACAGGTAATAAAACGGGTTCATCACTATCTTTTCCGGGGAGTTTAATGGAATATTCAACCACTCTTCTTTCGTTTTCATCATTGGGATGGTCGTTTTTAATATACTGCTGCGGAGATAAAAACTGTTCTAAAATAGCACCAAGTTGCACTTCTCCGAAAGTTCCGCGTGTTTTCACATTAGTCAGTACTTTTTTTAAATCCCCGACACCGGTGGCTAATGTTTGCATCTCACCAAGTCCTTTATGAACTGCTTCCAAACGTTCTGTAATTAACTTAAATGATTCGTTAAACCGTTTTTCAACGCTATCTTGTAATTTTTCATCTACCGTTTTTCTCATTTCTTCAAGTTTTTTATTGTTATCCTCTTGAATATTATTGAGTTTTCCCTCAACCGTTTCCCGAATCTCTTTTAATTTACTCTCTGTTTCTTTCTTAATATTTTCTTGTTTATTTGACAAATCATCAAATTTTTGTTTTTGTAGTTCATTAAAATCTTTCACATTTTTAGTAAACGTATCCTCGAATGATTTCAACGAAGCGCTTTGTTCTGTCCGGTTTTCCTTTGCCGACTTATCTAATTGTTCCAACAACACTTTAAAAGAATTATTAAGTTCTTCTCTATTACTTTTAAAAGCCTCCTGATTTTCGGTTCTGTTTCTGCTAAATTCGTCTTTGACAGAGGGTTCAATACGAGAAATGGAAGCATCAAGTTTTGCAAAATTCTGTTCGTTAGTTGCAGTTGATTTTTTGGTAAGTGCAACTACAAGATTAATAATTCCTATAATTATCAATATGATAAGTAAAATTAAAGTGGTTATCTGCATGTGTATAAGTTGGTTTTTTGTGTTATTAAATTTGGATTCTTAATTTAGGTTACTCTAATTTGGCTAAATAACAGGCCATTTACTTTAGCTCTGTTGCTTTTCCTATTCCCTTACATATACCCGTGGTACCCGCTTAGATATTGCCGTTAAGAGTTCGTAAGGGGTTTTGCCAATGCTTGCGCTAATTTTATCTAATGAGTTTTCCGCATCGTAAATGATGACCTCATCCCCGATATTAACCTCCAAATGAGTAACATCAATTATCGTCATATCCATGGAGATTTTTCCTACAATGGGGCACTTTTTCCCATGAACCAGCATAGTTCCGATGCCATTGCTTAGTTCTTTCGGAAATCCATCGGCATATCCCACCGGTACAATGGCAATTTGCATCTCATGGGGTGCTGTAAATGTTCGGTTATACCCAACCGTTTCCCCATTTTTAATCCTTTTAATTTGTGTGATAACACTTTTTAATGTAATTACTGATTGGAGTTGCGGCTGAATTTCAGGTAGGGGGCTAAATCCGTATAATCCAAGTCCAAGCCTTACCATATCATATTGCAGGTCGGGAAAACGTATAATTCCTGCCGTATTTGAAACATGTTTTAAGTATGGATACAAAATTTCTTTGTCAATTTTTTTACAAAATGTATCAAATCGCCGGATTTGAGTTTTTGTAAAATCGTCTTCTTTATTATCTTCTGCCGCAGCCAGATGAGTAAAAACGGAAGCAATTTTTAATTGTGGGCAGGCGTTTATTAACAGCAGCAATTCATCTATATCATCCTCATCAAATCCAAGTCGGTGCATTCCGGTATCTACTTTAATATGGATAGGAAAACAGTCTGTATCAGGATAATTTTTTAGTGTTGATATTAATTCTCTTATATAAAACAAGTTAAAAATCTCAGGTTCTAAATGATAGCGAATCATTAAATCAAAACTGTTGGCTTCTGCACCTAAAACAATAATGGGTCGGGTGATATTTTTTTTTCTCAGGGCAATTCCTTCGTCGGCATAAGCCACTGCCAAATAATCTATTTGATTATAACACAACTCATTAATTAATTCCGCATCCCCTAATCCGTATGACATTGCTTTTACTACCGCCATCATTTTAGTAGTAGGGTGCAGTCGTTTTTTAAAAAAATGCAAATTATGAATAAGTGCCTCTAAATCAACCTGTAAAATAGTTTGATGGGTTTTCAATTGTAAAGCGTGCGCTACTTTTTCAAATCTAAAAGAACGTGCTCCTTTAATCAACACTGCTTCATCACGAATATTAATATCTTCTAAATGGAGTAGAAGATCATCTGTTGTGGTATAAAAATATTTTTCCGCTACCGGAAAATAGCGATGTAGTTTTTGCATCTCATTCCCGACTCCGATAATTTTTGTAATATTATGATTATCAAATATTTTTGATAATTCTAAATATTCTTTTTCTCTCCAATTTACCTGTTCAAAGTCTGAAATAATCAGTGTTTTTTTGGCCAATTGGGTTTGGGTGGACAAAAAATCCAGAGCAATTCGTAATGAATTGATATCTAAACTATAAGTATCATTGATAATAATGGAATGATTTTGTGCCTCTTTGATTTCCATACGCATGTTTAGCGGCGATAGTGCGGGCAATTGTTTGGAAATATAGGAGATAGAGTAGCCTAGAAACATCAGGAGAGCGCTGATATGCAAAATGTTTTCAACAGAAGCCGCATCCACAAACGGGATTTCGAGCCATTCCGGGGAGTGTGAAAATTCTATAACAGTAGAACGTTGTAGTTGTTTTTGTGAAACAATTTTATAATATGAATTTGGATGCTTACCCCACGAAATTTGTTGTAAATGTGTAAAATCAGCCAATGTTTTTCTTATGAGTCGGCTGTCGTTATTATAAATAAGGGTGGATGCATTTTTAAATAGTTTTAACTTCTCCCATAACTTCTCTTTATCGTTTTTAAAAAAGCCGGAATGCGCATTTCCAATATTTGTTAAGATTCCGATATCAGGTTTTATTACCGCTTCCAATTTATCCATTTCATTCGGTTGAGAAATTCCGGCTTCAAAGATTCCAAAATTGTGAGTATCATTCATTTGCCATACAGAAAGGGGCACTCCGATTTGAGAATTATAACTATTTGGATTTTTTATTATATAAAAATCTTTAGATAGAATTGCGGATAACCATTCTTTTACAATAGTTTTCCCGTTACTTCCGGTAATTCCTACTACGCTTCCGTGAAAATGTTTTCTGTGTTCTGCTGCAATTTGTTGCATTGCTAAAACGGGATTCTCTACCTGGTAAAAATTGGCGTTACTATTTTTAAAAGCATTCAAATCTTCACTAACAATGAAATTTTTAACTTTTTGCTTTAGAAGTTCTGAAATATAAAAATGGCCATCGTTTTTTGCAGTTTTAATGGCAAAGAAGAGTGATTGTTCAGGGAAAGAAATTTTTCTGCTATCAAAAACCAATTCCGAAATACCCGATTCAGAATCAAAAATGATACAATTTTTAGGAGTAATAATTTCTTTAATCAGGTTGGGTAGCAGCATATTAAGAGCGCACTTTTCGATTATTCAGGATATCAATGGCCAGGTAGATTGCGTTTCTCATGGCATCGGGTGACGCTATATTTTTACCTGCAATATCGTATCCTGTGCCGTGTGCCGGAGAGGTTCTTACAATGGGTAAACCGGCGGTAAAATTTACGCCGCCATCTTGCGCCAGTAATTTAAAAGGGATCATACCTTGATCGTGGTACATTGCTAAAACGGCATCAAACTGCGTATATTTTCCGGAGGCAAAAAATCCGTCCGGTGAAAAAGGACCAAAAGCATTTATATTTTGTTCGAAAGCTTGATCTATGGCGGGTTTAATAATTTTAATCTCCTCTTTTCCAAGTAGTCCTTGATCTCCCGCATGCGGATTTAGGGAAAGTACGGCAATTTTCGGATGGGTACATAAAAAATCTTTCATTAAAGAATCATTGAGGATTCTGATTTTCTTCAACACTAAATCTACAGTTACTATTTTATTTATTTCACTTATAGGAATATGATTAGTAACGAATCCTACTTTAAGTAGATCAGCCACCATAAGCATCATTGAATCGGGAACGTTGTATTGAGCGCTAAAAAACTCTGTATGTCCGGTAAATTTAAAAGTGGGAGATTGGATATTAGATTTTTGAATAGGCGCCGTTATAATGGCATCTATTGAATTGTTTTTCAGGTCATTACTTGCAGCGACGAGTGCTAATTCCGCCATTTTTCCGGCGATTTCGGTATTCTCGCCTATTTCAATTCTTATTTCCTCATCATTGAGATTTATTAAATTTGGTTTTTTTTGCGATCCCTGTTGTGCATTTTTAATAAATTGAAAAGCAAACTCATTAATTTCCAATAATTTTCTATAGTAGCTGGCCGCTTTAGCCAATCCATACACCATGGGTGTACAAATCTCCATGATTTTGGGGTCAAGGAGTGCTTTCATAATCACTTCATAACTAATTCCATTAAAGTCTCCGTGAGTAATTCCTATTTTGTAAAGTTTTTCCATATTTTTATTTTGGTATTTGGTATATAGTATGATATGTTATAACGAATTTTTATTGCTTTTCGTGTAAAAAGGCTATATCTCTGTAAAAATTTTTGAGTATAAATATGCATACTTAAACCGAAGCGTAGGGTGTTGCATTCAAATTTGCGTACTCTTTTCTCAAATATTTAAAGTATCCGTAGCAGGCAATCATAGCAGCATTATCGGTGGTTAATGCTAAGGGCGGAATAGTAACCCGAAGGTTATATTTTTCAGATAAATCCAGCATACTTTTACGCAGTTCGGAGTTTGCGGCAACCCCTCCCGACAATGCAAAATTAGTACATTTATACTTTTTAAGCGCCCACTCCATTTTAGTGGTAAGTGATTTGATAATATGATATTGAATAGAGGCTGCCAGGTTGGTCAAATTTTCTTCAATAAAACGGGGATTATCTTTCAATTGGTCTCTCACGAAATAGAGAAATGATGTTTTTAATCCGCTGAAACTGAAGTTTAAGTCAGGCAGTTTGGCACAGGAAAAAGCAAAGTGTTTGGGGTTACCTTGTTGGGCAAGTTTGTCAATGGCGGGGCCTCCCGGGTAGGGAAGTCCCAATATTTTGGCAGCCTTGTCAAAAGCTTCTCCGGCAGCGTCGTCAATAGTTCTTCCCAGCACTTCCATTTTAAAATAATCGTGTACCATTAACAGCAGCGTATGGCCGCCGGAGACCGTTAAGCATAGAAAAGGGAACTCGGGTTTGAGTTTCTGTTCATCCGTATCTAAGAAGTTTGCCAGTACGTGGGCTTGCAGGTGGTCAACCATTATGAGCGGAATTTTTAAACTTAGCGCCATACCTTTGGCAAATGAACTGCCTACCAATAATGATCCCAGTAAGCCGGGCCCGTTTGTATAAGCAATCGCCGAAAGTTGTTCTTTGCTTATTTCTGCTCTTTTCAACGCAGTATCCACCACAGGTATAATGTTTTGCTGGTGTGCCCTTGACGCCAATTCCGGCACAACACCACCATACTCGGCATGAATTTTTTGTCCAGCAATCACGTTTGATAAAATTTTCGTACCGCATATTACTGCCGCCGAAGTATCGTCGCAGGAAGATTCAATACCGAGAATATAGGGGGTAGTGGCCATCTTTTGAAACTGTTATTTTTCCTTGCTTTTCAGCAATTAAATCTTTTTTGTATATCAAATTTTATTTGTCAAATTTTACGGCAAAAATAATATTATTAAAAATATATTTTGGGAAAAAGTTCAAACCCATTTTTCTTTTGTTAAATATGGATGGATAAAATTAATCAAAAAGTATATTTTTGCCCAATAATTTTTTTTATACATGAAGAAAATCTTCTTTTTAAGTATTTTAATGGCTCTCATCTTTTGTTTTTCATGCAAATCTAAAAAATATGAGAATCTACCCGCTCCCTTAGCCGAGTTGTGCAGAGAAATTGATAAAAGTCCTAAAAACAGTGATTTATACCAACAACGGGCAGAGTATTACTATCAAAACAAACAAATTGATGAAGCCTTGAAAGATATATTACAGGCTATTAAGTTAAATGATAAAAAATCAACCTATTATGTAACGTTGGCGGATATTTATTTAGCAAAAAGCGAAACCGATTTGGTGGAAGAGATGTTAAAGAAAGCGATTGCTATTGATAATAGTAATGATGCTTATTTGAAATTGGCAGAATTATATCTGATTCAATACATGTATAAGGAATGTGATGAAACCTTAGAAAAGGCTATTCGTTTACAAAACCACAATCCTAAAGCATTTTTAACCAAAGCGTTTTTATTGATAGAAACAGGAGATACGGTTGGCTATTTAAGGATGATGCAACTAGTTATTGATCAGGATCCCAAAGAAGTAATTGCTTTTCAGAGTTTGGGGGAATTTTATCAGGAGAGGCTAAACCCCATAGCGATTAATTACTATAAAAACGCATTGGAAATCAAACCAAATGACAAAATCTTAAACTATAATTTAGGGATATTATACCAAGATCTTGGAGCCAAAGCGTTGGATGCCAAAAAAAATGATGAAGCAGATAATTATTTTGATTTGGCAAAAGAGCAGTATCAAAATCTGATAGTTTTAGACTCTAAGAGTTATCCTGCCTATAATAATTTAGGATATATTGCCTTAGTTTATGAGGACAACTATCCAGAAGCCGTTCGCTATTTTAGCAAGGCCATTGAGATAGACTCTTTATATGATCAGGCATGGTGTAACAGAGGGGTTGCGTTTTTTTATTTAAAGGAATGGCAGCAAGCGCGTGCGGATTTTCTGCAATGCAGGAAGATAAATCCCAACAATGAAGGGGCTATTGATGAGCTCAACAGATTAGATGCAATGAAAAAGTAATATAATGTTCAATCCTAATTTAGATGCTTCCGGTGGACGTTTGTCAGCAGCCGAAAAAGAGTTTGAACGGTCGGTTCGTCCTTCCGATTTTGCCAATTTTTTCGGCCAGGAGCAAGTTATTGAAAATATTGTAGTCTTTGTGAAAGCGGCCAAAGCAAGGCAAGAAGCGTTAGACCACGTGCTGCTTCACGGCCCTCCCGGATTAGGAAAAACAACGTTATCTCATATTATAGCCAACGAAATGGGAGTCAATATGAAAGTTACTTCCGGTCCGGTTATTGATAAGCCCGGTGAATTAGCAGGGCTTCTTACGAATTTAGAGCCGCACGATGTGCTTTTTATTGATGAAATACACCGCCTCTCACCGGTGGTGGAAGAGTATCTGTATTCTGCAATGGAAGATTATAAGATTGATATTATGATTGATTCGGGTCCAAATGCAAGAAGTGTGCAAATCTCATTAAATCCATTTACTTTGGTTGGTGCAACCACACGTTCGGGATTATTAACAGCGCCGCTACGTTCTCGGTTCGGGATCAATTTGCGACTTCACTATTACGATGCACAGACACTTGCCCGTATTCTTAAGCGTTCGGCAACCATTTTAGGGGTTCAAATGACTGAAGAAGCAGGTTTTGAGATTGCCAGACGAAGCAGAGGAACCCCGCGAATTGCCAATCTGTTGCTGCGCCGTGTGCGTGACTTTGCACAAATTAAAGGAGATGGAACGATTACCTACGAAATTACTCAGGTAGCCCTGAGCGCCCTAAATGTGGATGCACACGGTTTAGATGAAATGGACAATAAAATTTTACAAACCATAATTGATAAATTTAAAGGGGGCCCTGTAGGATTATCTACTATTGCAACCGCAGTGGGAGAGGATGCCGGAACTATTGAAGAGGTATATGAACCGTTTCTTATTCAGGAAGGTTTTTTAATGAGAACTCCCCGCGGCAGAGAGGCTACCGAAAATGCCTATAAACATTTGGGGAAAACATTCAAATCTCCTATTCATACATTATTTCCTTAAAAATTAAACCTATGAAAAGATCTATTCTTTTGTTCGCCATTTTACTTACCTATAGTTTTGCAATGGGACAGCGTCATCAACATTCAACAGATAAAAAAGTACCTGACTCTCAGTATAATGAAAATCCTAACGTGCTCTTTGAAGTACGTTTCGGGCCTTCGGTAAACTGGTTTGCCCCTACTTCAAACATTTTAAAGCGAGAGCGTGTTAAAGGCGGGTTTATAGCCGGTGTTGGTGTTGATGTTAACTTAATTGAAAAAAGATTTCTTTATTTCTCGACAGGGCTATCATTCAAATATTTACAAGGTGGAATATTGTTTTCTAACCAATACCCTTTCTCATTGATGGATACTTCGTTTTTGCTGCCGGCTAAAAGATATTACGAAACCATGTATTTAACTATTCCCACCGGAATTAAATTCAGAACGCCATCCTCAAAAAACTGTGTTTTTATAGGGGAGATAGGATTGAGCCACAACTTTAAAGTTGCAGGGAATCAGTATGATAGATTTGAGTTTCCTGAAAAAGAAAAACATGCAGAAACAGAATATTTTATGACTACCAAAATTATCAAAAATAAAGATGCAGCGCTATTTGCAGAAGCGGGATATATGGGTGCAGGATTTGAATATATATTAGGAAACAGAACGCGGGTTTTTGCCAGCATTGACTATAACTGCCAGTTTAACTATTTTAGTTATAGTGCCAAAAATGAGATGCATTTTAAATCTATTATACATTCCCTGTATATTACATTCGGGTTTTTATTCTAACGTTTAAATACCGATACTGATCCGTAGTACGCTTTAATGGTAACAGTTTTTTTCGAGTTGGAATCCATTCCATACATCCCTTTCATCTCAATGGTGCGGCTACCTGATTGAAAAAATGCTTCCTTTATATTCCATGGTTTGCCTTTAAAATAAACCCCATTCGTTATCTTTATATTTCTGTCTATAAAATCCGTCAAGCCACCCGAATAATCAAAGGTAAAGGATTGTTCTAACGGAATATTCAACTTGATATGACTATACGTTGCCGAAATATTAATGTTTGTAAATGAAGATAATACGCTACCAATAGTAATCTTTGAATAAGCAAAATTTGATAGCATACAGGAGGTTTTTAAAGAGTTTAGGGTCAGTGTTCCGTATCTCATTACACCCTCAATTTTATCAATTTGGTTTTGAACAGATATTGTACCATAATCGGAAGTAAATAAGAGAGATTTAATTGAACCAAAACTCAGGGTGCTATATTTTGAATCTAAGGTAAGCGAACTCACCTCTTTCACACTCAGACTCCCATACCGTATATCAATATGGTTGTTTGCTCCAAACATATTTTCAGCCTTTAAATTTCCATAGGTAATCGTTGCATTAAAATCATTATATATATTTCCTAATTCAACATTTCCATAACGGGATTCTATTTCTAAAAAAATATCCCGGGGAACTTTTACCAAGAGGTTAATTTCATAGCCATTGTCAAAATTATTATTTTTTTTAGTGATGGTTACTTCGCTGAATGATAAGGAATAGAAAATTTTATTATCTGATTGATGGGAAGTTATGCTAACATTTTTGAGTAGGTCTTCCATATCTTTTTCGGTAGCCTTTTGCAGCGTAACGGTGGTGATGAATTTTGCCTCGTTTTTGTCCCATTCCTGAAAGATAATATTTGTATAAGTAGTATTTATATTTAACAGATCTTTTGCTTTTACGGCGTAGCTGGTTGTAAATACTTTTGTTTGGGGTTCCGGTTTTTGGTTGGTTTGTGCAACCGACAGGCGGGGCAGCAAGCAGCAAGCAGCAAGTAGAAAGCAGATGAGATAATTTGAAACGTGCTCCTTCTTCATAGCTTTTAAGATTTTAGTTTTTTCACTTTTCCTAAACCGGCGATATCGGAAGTAACTTTCGGATCTCCTTTATAACTCACGTTTCCGCTTCCCGAAATTTCAACGTCAAGTTTATCCGTAACATACGCTTCAACAGTACCGCTTCCGGAAATATCTACAGCTAATTTACCAAATTTACAGTCTAAGGCATTAACAGTACCTGCTCCTGAAATCTCCAAATCTGCTTTTCCAATTTTTCCTGTAAGATTCAGTTCATTGGCGCCTGCCGTTTCAATACTGCAACTGCCCATATTTACGGGGAATTTTTTAGCAAAAATTTTATTACTCCCGGCCAATTCAATAGTCAAATTTTCTGAAGTAAAAGTAGTGCAGAAATTAAAAATTGTACTTCCGGCAATTTCAATCCCTTTCAGTGTTTCTGATGACACCGTAATCACACTTTTGGTGGGTTTCAAACGAATATCATTTTTATATTCCTCTTTCAGTTTAATATGTAAAACTTCGGCTCTCGCAGAAATATCATAATAATCCAAAAGATTTTGATCCACAGTAAATTCCAAATTTCCTTGATGTGGCGCCTGTGAGTAGTTTACTTCCACAGAAGCTTCAATTTCTATTTTAGAAAATTTAGAAACAGGGATCGATTTTGTAATCAAATTGCCATCTCCTTTAATATCTTTGGCAAAGAGATTACCGGAGGATAGCATGAGCGATACACTTACCGCAAGAACGAACATAATGTGATTGATTTTTTTCATAATATTTTGATTTAAAGGTTAATAAAGTCTATACGGTTTTCCAAATTTTAACTGCTACAAACTGTCTGCATATATTTAACTGTCTCAATTTTAATAGTATATATTTTTTCAATGAAATAAAGTTGTCTTTCCACGGGCAAAATGGCAAGTTCTTTTTCAGGGAGGTCGTTTTTTTGAATCTCGGTGATCTCTTTTTGCATTTGCGAGTAGCACGACATGGTTCTAATTTCGGCTATTTCAGCGTCTAATTTCGCTTGATAAGAAATTATTACATTTTGCACTTCCGGTGTAAAGGGAGATTCTGATACATAATCTTTTTTAGGAATCAAAAAGAGATAGACCGGCAAGGCAATCAGCAAAGCCAGCGATGCTGCAACGGAAATGTAACGAATCTGTTTTCTCCGTTTTAGTTTTTTGTTTTGAAGAAGAAGTTTTGACAAGAAACGTTCTTCGTGATTTATCTGGATCATATTCATTATTAAACTTTTAAACTATTAAACTTTTAAACCCATCCTTTCCCTCAACTTCATTACCCCTCTTGTATATTGGGATCTTGCCGTAGAGGCCGTAATTTTCAGTTTTTTCCCTATTTCGTCGAAGGGCATCTCTTCAAAAATGCGCAGTGCGATAACCATCCGGTAGCCTTCGGAAAGAGAATCCAAGTGTTGTAAAGCCATTTCGATTAATGGCTCATCCTCATCCACAGGTTGCTCTTCATCTATAATATCGGGTAATGATTCACTTTCCACAAACAGGATATTCTTCTTTTTTCGAAGTGTATCTATAGATTGGTTAATCGCAATTTTATTAAGCAGTTTCTGCATGGCGTTTGCATCTCCTTTAAAAGTATTTATATTTTGAAGTATTTTTAACAGGGTATCCTGCATAATCTCTTCGGATGATTCAACATCCCTTAGTACGGCATAACTTCTTTGAAACACTTGTTTGTAAAACATTCTGTAAAATGCCATTTGCGCCTGCGGTTGCAGTTTTTTACATTGGGCTATGATCAATTCAAATGGCATTTTACAACTGTTTACAACCATAGAACGTAAAAATTACAAAAATGCTGCATGAAAAGAAAAAATGAGGTTACATTTTCTTATTTTTGGGTATTCTGCTAAAGAAACCAGTTGTTTAGGTTTTCTGTTTCTGTTTTTTGGCAGCGGGAAACAATACATTATTAAGAATAAGCCGGTAACCGGGCGAATTGGGAAAAAGATTCAGGTCTGTAGGGGGGTCTCCCACATAATGCTGATAATCTTCCGGGTCGTGCCCCCCGTAATAGGTAAAAGTACCCTTGCCATACTCCCCGTGAATATATCTGACTTCGTTAAAAATTTTAGTCTCTCCCAAAATGACAATATTGGGTTTAATTCTGTTTCTGTTAAAAGCGGTACTTTGACCCATAAAACCCGCAATTACATTTTGATGATTTTGAGTAAGCATAGTGGGTACGGGATCCCATTTGGCTGAAAATTCAAACAATGTAAAAAAATCATTTTTTTTGTTTGAAATATGTTTGTTGGGATCCACATCAATATCGGAGATTTCATAAGTATAGGGATTGGTAACCAGAATGAAATCGGTAAAAGCAAGACAGTTGTCGTAGTTTAATTTTTGTTGTGCCTGCGGGTCCATTGGGTCTCCGTCGAAAGGAACGTCGCAGATATCCACTCCGTCGGCGGCGAGGGCAACGTCGAAACTATCGGGGGCTGAACACATAGAAAACAGATAACCACCGCCCATCACAAAATCGCGAATTTTTTTGGCTACTGCCAACTTCATTTGCGATACTTTGGCAAATCCCAATTTTGCCGCAGTAGCTTCTTGAGTTCTTACATCTTCAATATACCAGGCGGCATTCCTGTAGGCGCCCCAGAACTTTCCATACTGTCCTGTAAAATCTTCATGGTGCATGTGCAACCAATCATATTTAGGAAGCGCATCGCTCATAATTTCCTCATCATAAATAACATCGTATGGAATTTCGGCGTAAGTGAGCACTAAAGTTACCGCATCGTCCCACGGCAATTTGTTTTTGGGAGAATATACCGCAATTTTAGGTGCTTTAGTCAGTTTTATTTCATCCATATTACTTTCAGTGGCTGCTATTTCATTCAAAATGGCGCCTGCCTGCACATCTGCAATTATCTGATAGGAGACCCCGCGAATAACACACTCATTTTCAATGCTTGCAACGTATGGGCACATAAAACTTCCTCCCCGATAATTGAGCAACCAACTTACATCAATATCTTTGGTAATCGCAAAATAGGCAATTCCATAAGCCTTTAAATGATTTTTCTGCTCTAAATCCATCGGAATAAAAATCTGTGTTGCAAACGTGTAAATTGTTGTAAATAAAATTACTAAAAATATATAAAAGGTTTTGAGTTTCATTGTTCCGGTATTGATAAGTTCACAAACCAAACGGAAAAGAGGTTTTTTTATTTTAACAAGATTGCACCATAATTCATATTATACACAGCACCCAGTTGTATATCAATTCGATTATATCCTTCTAAGAATACTTTTCCATTGTTCTGTATGGTAAATTCGCTACCATTTTTTGCAACGATAAAATAATACTAACATTGGTGTAATTAGGACTTGTAACGGGAGACAAAGGTATTACAGAATTAATTAATTGATTTATATCACTAATCGCATACAAATACCCACCCTCACTTCCCCACGAACTTCCCCAACTATTTTTAAATATCCAATATGTTTGCCCAATACGAGGGTCATTAGTACCTATAGTAATAGGCGTATTATATCCACCCGAAGTTCCATTATATACCACATCTCCCGCTTGTACAGTACCAAAACCGACTAAGGTCATAGCATGACTCCAATTACCGATTCTGCCACCAATAATTCCTTTTTTAATTATAAGTTTTTTTAATTCAGTAACAAGGTCAGAATAAGAGCTTGGAGTAAATATTTGCTTTCCTGCAATCTTAATGTTTTCAGCAGGATTACTACACTTATTACTACACGGTGGGTTATTTGCATAAGCATTTGGAAAACATGTTTCATTAACAACTCCACTGGTAGTGATATAATCTAATGCATCACCACTCCACCCACTACTATTACAAGTTTTTCCCGTACATGAAATGATTTGTTGTTCAGATAAATCTAAATCAATTTTTCTATTATAATAAAGATTTACCAATCCTTCAACTGTTCCAATAGCACCGAAAGCCCAACACGTATTACATGGATTTTGATTTTTTACTGAAGTAGTCCAATTCCTGCCATGCCTATTTCGCCAATCAAATTTTGAAGCAGTTGTTACACTACTTGTCGTGGTCACTCTGTTAGGTTGTATCCCATTTTCTTCCATGACTTCAAATATTCCTCCGATGTAATATTCAACTCCTTGCAAATCTGGCACTTTTCCACCAAACAATTCTTTTTTTTCTTCATAACTCATTTGAGAAATAGATGTTTCTCCGGCAACCCATAATGCATTTATATCACGAAGATTACTATTAATTTGAGAAATTTTAGTTAGTCTTGTCTGTTGCAATTGTGTTTTAGAAATACTTGTTGTTGATAATTCAACAGATAAATTTTTTAGTTTAGCATTTTTTACCTCTACACGAACTTTTGTAAGTGTTAGATTAGTTGGAATATCTATAGTTTCAATTGCTACATTACTAAAATTGTCAATTCCTTTCGTAGCTACTAACGGAAAACTTTCATATACCAATAAATCATAGTCGTAATCGCCGGAAAGCAATATTCTAACATAACCGGAATTTGAAGAAAATTCTGCCTGACCAGAAGCAGTTACAGTTTTAGAACTAAGGACAACATCCCTTTGAATAATTGCAATTACAGTATCTTTTTTTATTGTTTGTCTTGCAGAAGTAAGTATTTGTGCGGATAAAGATAACGAAAGTATCCAAAAAACGAGGACTAATATTAAATACCTGAGTTCCGTTTAAGGAATCTGTTATTTTTCTAATAGCAAGCATTTTACATGATACCCGCGCGCTGAAAGCGCAAAATATTATAGCCCCACGTATCGCGTGGGGTCGGGAAATGCGCGTGTACCCAATTCGCCCTGAAAGGGCAACATATCAAGATTATTTATTGCGTAAAATAAATGAAAAAAGGGTTGCATAATTGAATATTTTTATTATTTTTGTTGCTGACATACAAACAATTAAACAAAAATTCAGTTATGCTTACCCACGACAAAATTATTGAAATTTTTTGCATAGCAGACGACTTTTGCAAAAATTTTTCCCAAGAAATCAAAAAACATCAAATTACTTCAAAAAATGGTAAAAAACACAGGAATCGTCCCTGCGAAATGTCCGATAGTGAAATTATGACTATCCTGTTGCTTTTTCATTACGGAACTTTCAAAAATTTCAAACATTATTACCTGCATTATATTGGAGTACATCTGAAAGAATATTTTCCTAAACAACTTTCTTACAATCGTTTCGTTGCGGTTGAACATCGTGTTTTTGTGCCTATGATGTTCTTTTTGAACATGGTTTGTTTTGGAAAATGTACCGGAATTACATTCAT